>Ga0114923_10000933_pt1 | contig 20808 bp, 9 predicted proteins | sample SumtaG_FD_89578 | JGI IMG/M metagenome (GOLD analysis project Ga0114923, IMG submission 89578) | Deep subsurface microbial communities from Indian Ocean to uncover new lineages of life (NeLLi) - Sumatra_00157 metaG | ecosystem: Environmental > Aquatic > Marine > Oceanic > Sediment | place: near...
GACTTTGCATTCACCATCACAACAGATGATTGGACCCTGGGAACAGAAACGGTCACTCTCTCAGTCGTGATGAGTGGCATCTATGAGAACCCTGCGAACTATCAGTTTGACATCGAGATCAGGAAACACTATACTTCTGTGACAGTGATTGGAGATTTACTAACACCATCAGGTGAAACAACAGATGTAACCATTGTCATCACTGACCTTGATACAAATACAGTTCTGAGTACAACAACATATGTGACATCATGGAACTTCAATGCAGCAACACAGACCGATGACTCAGAGCCTACACCTGCTGACTTTGCATTCACCATCACAACAGATGACTGGGCCCTGGGAACAGAAACGGTCACTCTCTCAGTCGTGATGAGTGGCATCTATGAGAACCCTGCGAACTATCAGTTTGATATTGAAATTAGAAACCATCTGACTGCAGTTAATGTCATAGGCGATTTGACTACTGCATATGGGGCAAACACTACAATCACAGTTTCACTCACTGACTTGGATGGTGGTTCGATAGCGATTGGAAGCGTTACCTCGTTCACATTTACATCAAGTCAACCTGTTCAAGTCTATAATTCTCCTGGCAGTTTCACATTTGATTTGGACACAGATGGTTGGCCTGTTTCAACCATCATTGTGACCCTTTCCGTTGATCTGTCTGGGACTTATTATGATGATCCGACAAGCTATGTATTCTCTATAACAATCAGGAGTTTACAGACGACCCTCTATAATGCTCCCAGTAACCTTCTATTCGCTCAAGAATCAGATTTCACAGTTGATCTGCACTTCAACGTCAGCGAAGCAGGTCAATATTACGAGAATCCAATAGATGGTGAAGCTGGGCAGTTCGTCGTCACTTGTAGTCTTACATTATCTGGAACCACAGTGACTCCTCTTGGAGATGGTATGTACCGAATTATGATCCCATGGAGCAACTTCGACGGACAAGATACCGATTTCACAATTGATATTGATGTCACTCCCAGTAGTAATTTGTACGCTGCTGTCAGTGCAGTAATATCCTTTCAGTACCGAGAAATAATCAGTGACCTAACAGCGAATCTCTACACTGTTTCTACTCCCTATCTTATGGATGTGACAATTCATCTCTACTTCACAGATCGTGATAGTGGTACTGGAATTACTACAGCTACGATCTCTGCAAACGTTACAATCAATTCACAGTCGCATATCTCTAATGGTGACTATCAAGTAGAGCTTGAAGTATCATCCCTTGCTATCGGGTACCACGATGTCAATCTTACAGCAAGCGCAGCTGGCTACGAAGACAAATGGGTGATTGTTACAATTCATGTCACACAGATCACTACTGATGCTGATGCTCCAACTCGATTGGAGATCCCGTCAGGGAATACTGCTATCTTCACTATTACGTGGACTGACCTTGATAATGTTCTGCCGATTAGTGGTGCATCCATTGCACATAATTGGACCGGATCTGTTGCTCCAGTAATTGTCTGGACTGGTAGTGATTATCAGGTCACATTTGAAACTGACGCAGCTGACGTACTTGGAACCTACTTATTATGGTTCAATTTCACAAAGGGTGCTGAATATTCACCTGGATATTGTGAGATACAGATTGAGATACGAAGCCATGATACTATTCTGACTGCTGATAGTCCTCCTCCAACTGCTTACAATGCTTTGATAAACATCACTTTGTACTACTATGATTTTGATAACAAGGTAGGAATTGATAATATTGCTAATGTTCAGGAATATGTATACGAAGGCGCTTCGTCAATCGTATCCACTCTTCTGGATGGAGGTAGTGGATACTACATCGTTCAAATTGATGCTAGTACAGTTGGACTGGGACTCCATAATTTTACTGTATATCTCAATTGGAGTGGAGCTATTCAACAATATGAGAACAAGTTTGTCTTTGTTTCGGTGAATGTGATTGGTGTTGATTCCCAGATGACTCTGATAACAGCGTCTGATCCATCCGCCTACACTGACATCATGACTTACACCTTCCTGTTCAGTGAGAAAGATAGTGGGATTGGAATCACCAATGCCACAGATCAAGGGTATGGTACAGGTCATGTACACATCTATATCAGCTTTGACGTGTCATTCGACCCACTGGAGCTCACTATCTCCGAAGTTGGTGCCGGTGTCTATCAGATTGATATTGATACAACTGGATTCGGTCAGATTGGCCAATTCAGTATGTCAATTACAATAGACTGGGATCCAGTAAGTCCATTCTATTCATCTCGTCTTGATACTGTATCCGTCTGGGTACTTGCTAGAGATACATTGCTTCTCATCAATCCACCATCCCCTGAGAGTTACAATGAGAATGCAACATTCTCGTTCAGTTGGGAGGATACTGGTCTAAGTACAAATATTCTGGATTCTGCAGAGCTTGATATCTGGATGGATATTGATTTCAGTGAATCTAATGCTGCTGGTTTATTCACAATATCTTTCAACACAAGCCAGTTCCTAGGAACTGGAACTTTTGCCATAACCCTTAATGTTTCATGGGCTGGAGAACCATTCTATGCAAACAGAACCTCACTGATTTCTATTACTGTTCTTACTCGCCAGACTGTTCTAGATTACCAAGCCCCTTCACCCACGCAGTTCTTGGATAACGTAACATTCAGCGTCACATGGACCGACATAATAGGTGGATCAACGGGGATAGTGGGAGCCACAATCACACTATATGATAGTGCAACACCGATTTCAACTACATATTACACAATCTATGAGATGGGGTCAGGAGTTTACAGTGTTGTACTGAATACAACCTACAAAGCAAGCCCTGGTGTATATGACATCAAAGTGAATATCACTTCAACCGATTTCTACTATGAAAGTAGAGAGGATACTAGGTCATTAACAATCAAATATCGGTCAACAATTACGTTATCAGAACCCATCAATACAGTTCCCTACTCCTCATCATTCACGGTTATCTTGTACTACCAGGACATCATTACTCTTGATGTGATTGGGAATGATTCATTCCTAGTTACATTTGACATTCTAAATGGTTCAAGCTGGACCTACACGATTGAATGGAAGCAATCAATGGGATATTATGAATTAATCGTTGACACATCAAACCAGCCAACACTCACAGTTGGTTCAATATACTCACTCCACGTCAACATGAGTTATGCAATTTCTAGTCCATACTACCAATCCGATGATGCATACATTTCATTTGAAATCAGAAGCCGAGCTTCTTCATTGGAAAGGCAATTAGCTCCAATACCAACACCATATCTGGACAATGTGACATTTACTGTTTACTTCAGTGATGCAGATGATCTCTCAGCTATAACTAGTGCAACATTTACTGTACTAAAAGGAGTCACACCACTCACCTTGGACATTGAATTCTATTATTCATCATTAGGTGGAGGTGTCTATGAAATCAAAGTGCAGACCAGTGCATTAGATGGACTTGGAGTTACCTCGCTAACTGTACATGCATTGTGGACAGGTGGAGCACCATTCCATGATGATGCACAAATCGATATTGACCTGACAGTAACTCAGAGAACAACCAATGTTGAGATTGTTACTCCACCAAGTCAGACCAATTATCTAGAAAATGTAACATTCGTCATATCATTTATTGACCTTGGAACAGGTTTGGAACTGACAGCAACAAAGGACATGGTTCAAATCGATAATGGTGTAGTACCCCTAACCACAGCTCAATTTTCAATGACACTATTGGCAGGAACTACATATGAGATTAGCTTCAATTCTACTGTTCTGGGTGTAGAGTTAGTCATTAACAGGATCATCACAGTTCACATTGATTGGCCTGCTGCTCCAAACTACTACCAAGATGATTCAACATCAACTAGTGTAACAACAATTGCTAGGAATACCTATGTCTCAGTTGACAGACCAGGAAATACAGCATATGGTGAAAATGCTACATTCACTTTCTCATTCATTGACTCGACTACTTTACCAGAAGTTTTGATAGAATTCTCTGGCCAGATGTCAATCGTAACCAATCTTACTGAAGTGCCATCTCTAAGCTATAATGTAGGTACTCGTCTATTCACAATGATCTTCAATACATCACAATTTGGTGATGTAGGTCTTGCAGGATTTTACATCAACATAACATGGGCAGGTTCACCATTCTATGCCAATAAGACATTGCAACTTGTCTATGTCACAGTCACAATGAGACAGACACAAGTCAACTATGATGCACCAGCTCCAACTCCATATGGAGATGTGGTAACCTTTGATGTTTCATACATTGATATTAGTGGATCAACAGATGTTGGCATTCCTGACGCAACACTGACAATATACTACCTTGGATTTGCTGTACCTGGAGGAAATTACGTCCTCACACCTGATGGTTCAGGTAACTTTGAAATTCAGTTCGATACTGACTTCTTCTCCCAACCAGGATACTATAGTCTCAATGTGAGCTTAGCATATACTGGAGGGTACTTCAGGAGTGATGCATCTGCAGTAAGAACTCTGAATGTCAGGTATAGAACAACAATTCTATCTGCCAATCCTGTTGGTCAGGTTGGTTATGAAACCACACTTGAAATTACACTCCTATTCCAAGATATCCTGACTCTAGCAGATATTGATGATACTTTCACATCGTTCGAGATTCTTAATGACACAGGAACAGCATGGGATTACACTCTTACTTGGCAAGCCGCTACAAGTGATTACCTGTTAGTAATAACAACAGTGGGACAGACTACCCTCATTCTAGGCGATCATGCACTCTGGCTCAATATGAGCTATGCCAGTGTTGACCCATTCTATAGATGGGACGATGTCTATGTTGAGTTTTCAATAAGAACACGAACTTCAGCACTTGACCTCCAAGAGGCGGCAATACCAGCTACATTTGGTGAGAACATTAGCTTCGTAGTGTACTACTGGGACGCAGATGAGACTCAAGGCATTGCTGGTGCTACCTTCACCCTCGAAGAAGCAGGTGCAGGTGTACTCACACTGGATGTCGATTATTTCGTTGTTAGTGGAGCAGCAGGAGTATACACTATCTACATTGATTCAACTATTCTAGGTGCACTAAGCACCTACAGCATCAACGTTACAGCAGTTTGGTCTGGTGTAGCACCATATCATAACAATGCACGGCGAGATGTTTCAGTAACCACAATTAGAAGAACAGCATCAGTGGATATTTTGGAACCTGCAAATCAGCCACGTTTCTTAGACAATATGACTTTCACTTTTGCATATATTGACTCAATCAACGGTCTGCAGATTCCAGGGATCACAGCCTCTGAGATTAGTATCTATTCAAATGGAACACTGTTGAACCTCGGAGACTATGTACTAACCCCATTTGGGTCAACTTTCATTATCACTATCAACTCAACAGTTCTTTCTGGAATCCTCATACATGATTTCAATGTAACAATCTTCGTAGACTGGAATGATGGAACAAGTCCATTCTACACAGATGATGGAACAGCAATGAAGGTTTCAACAACTGAACGTATCATTCTCGTTGAACCACAGCAGATTGAAACTACACCAGTTCATGATTGGATGAATATTACATTCTTCCTTTTGGATGAAGATAATGGAAATCCAGTTCCAGGAGCGACTATTCTATTCAGCTGTGTCAGTCATGTAAGGACTCTCGATGAAGGTAGCGAGTACACATTGACTGAAAACGCTCCAGGAGAATATCTTATCTCAATTAACACAGATGCTCTTGTTTGGGATGAAAGTCATTTAGGTGATTTCATCTTTGAACTTGAAGTCCAATGGAATCCAAGCAATTCACCATATTACAAGAACAAATCACCAATTCCACTCACTGGTTCAGTTGATCTCATCTGGGCGAATATGCAATCATCAGTACAGACACCAACAGTTCAGATAAATGACTATGTGATAATAAATATTACATTGAGAGACCTTGACCATGTTCATGGTATAGCTAATACATCTATTCCAAACAGTGTGATTAACGTGCACTATTATGGAACAAGCAACGTTCCAGATTCCTTGACAATCACATATTATCCTGAATCGGGTGTATTTTCAATTGAATTCTGTACTGCCGACCTGATTGACTTCGGAGGATATTCAGTAAACATCACTATTGATTATTACCCGTACACCGTTATGATCGTTAATCCAGCGTTTACGGTGAATGAAATCTCAACGATACTTTCACCATTTAATAATGAAATAATACTGAAATGGACGGAACAGGCATACATAGTTGCGGAATATAATAATACTCTGTATCTCAATCGTACTTCTGGAGCATCATTGAACTGGACATATGGAACTGCATTTGGAATATTCACTGAAATCGGAAATACTGGAATCTATGAGGCCTGGGTCAACACATCACTTGCAGATTCAGGCACCGGTTTTGTTACAATCATCGCAGAGAAGAACCAGTATCATTCGGCAACCAAAAGAGTTACACTCGTCGTTCTTGCACTACCCAGTGATATTGTGTTAATAGACACGGGCTCTCCGGATGTAGAACGGGGAGAATCGATTTCATTTAGCATTAAATTGAATGATACTGAGAGAGCCATTTGGATCAATAACCTACAGGTTGAAACATTCTATGCCACTCTTGAAGGTGTCCAATATCCTCTTGCATGGGATGAATTTTCCTCAACTTGGAATGGAACTATCCCCGGCAGTGCTACTGTGCTAGAACCCGGCTCTTATGAAGTTCGTTTTTCAGTCACCTTCAAAGATTATCTGACTGCTGGTGATCAAATTCGGATATCAATTACACGAACAGGTTCCGAACTCACAGTACGTGACTATAATACTGGAGAGTTGTTGTTTGATATTGAGGCGGTATATTCACAGTTAGTGAGATTCTCAGTCAATCTTACAGAATTTGAAAACAAAACATTGGTTAGTGATGCAACGATATATTGGTACTCATCTGACTTCAATGGTCTAAATCTAACTTTCACGTATAACAGCACTACACAACTTTGGGATTTGGAATTTAATACAACACTTGGTTTCTATGGTACATGGGGACTTACAATTAGAGCATTTCCAACTGATCCTGTGCTAGCTACTGCAACTGCAACTTTGACCCTGACAATTAGTAAAATCACAACTGAAGTTTGGGGACCCACTCTAACCACTGAAAAAGACTGGGGTTGGACTGGAAATATCAGATTTACATATTATGACACTGCTTTTGACCGTGGAATAACAAATGCAACAGTACTGTATGACTATGGTCCGTTCACAGGTCTCCATGCATTTGATCTTGAAAATGGCACATATTTGATGTTCATCGATACAACATATCTTTCATCTGGAACTCAGTACCGAATCATCGTTGATCTTCAAAAGGATAATTACAAAGAGCGAACGAGTGGTGCCAATCTATTCGTTCAAATAAGAGATACAGAACTCATTGTATCTGTTCCAGATGAAAGAACATGGGATTCAAGTAATGATGAATCTGATCTAGAGATTCCAATGGGTGATACACTTAATGTCACCTTCTTCTACAACGATACAAGTCCAATCGGTCATATCTCTGGTGGCCTTGCTTTAGCGTCAATTCAGGCTACTCTATCAGCAACTCCTGGAACTTACCTTTTAGGACCACATAATGTCACCGGAGATATAATTAGTTTGGGCAATGGGTGGTATAGTTTCATATTCGATACCAACGATTTATCACTCTATGAATCGACCAATGAAACTAAAATAATTCTGGATGGTCAATTCTTCTTGTCGATCCATATGGAATATTCACATCGAGAGTTTCAAGACAAGACTATCTATATCCGAATAATCACTACTCAATCGAATCTAAAGCGGGCTGGACAGATTGTCAATCCTGATATCGATTTTGAATACAATCTTACCAATGGTCAAAATATTGTAATCGATATTTACTATAATGATACATGGCATGATGTAGGAGTTGAAGGAGCAATATTCCAAATAACCTATGGAGTTACAACTACTGTCACGAATTCTTCCCTCGGTAACGGATTCTATAGAGTGATTATACAGGCCATCGGATATGGTGGAGATTCAGTGATTCATATCACCCTGATTAAAGAATTCTATAATTCGGTTGAAATCAATTTTCTGATCCATGCTCAGCCTAATGATGTTGACACACTTATTATCAACATGACTACGTATGGGCTGCCTTTTGCAATTGGCATAATTCTACTATTGGGAGCATATGTCAAGGTTTGGAGTGTCCCCAAGCGAATACGTCAGATTGATGGCCAAATCAAGCGACTCCGAAAGGGCAAGATGCCTAAACCAATCACAGACAGTAAGAGTAGACAAGACCTCGTTGCAGAACTATTCAACGACACCTTTGTGAAGCTCGAAATCACACGAACGTCAACTGATATGCCCGAACAAGCGATTCCAATAGAAGTTCCAGAGATTAGAGAGCTATTAATTCAACTATCGATACTGACTCATCTCAACCAAGAAGAACTTGATGAATTCAACGCAGATATCTCAAAGATGAAGTTGAGTGAGCAGGCGGCTTTTGTGAAAGAGGTAATTGTTCAAGAAGCAATTCGTGCAGCTCGCGCAGAAGGAAAGACTGTTGAAGAGATTCTTGAAGAAGTAGCCCTTCAAGCAACAAGAGCAATTTCGTCTACAGATGATCTAGAAGAGGAAGCAGCGATACCTGAAGAAGAAGTCGAAGAGCGAGTATTCCTTGTTGATGACGATGTGGAAACTAAAGAACGTGATTCAGAAATCGAACCAACTGAAATTACTGAAGAGGAAGCTCCAACTGACAAACTGAGCCAATTCGAAATTGAGGAACTGAAATCAGAACTACTCAAGAGAGGAGTTCCCAATCACGAAATCGACATGATTATTGATCAAGCTCGCCATCTATCTCGAGAATTGGTTGATGAACTTGTCAAGAGTCTAGGATTGAAAGATTGAGAAACTAAGAAAGTGTGCTAGTCATATTGGCTAGCACTATCTCATTTTTTTTCTAAGAGATAGTCGTTGTAACTTAGAAATCGATAATGTTGACGATTCTTCAAATCAGTAAGAATATCAAATAGGTCATTGGTGCGATAATCAGCAGGATGAATGGCTATTTGAAGCGCTCCACCGAGTTCCATTTCAAAAATAGCTGTTTCAGCATTGATTGTGCTTTGACCTTGACCGATAATACGTTCAGCAGTTGAGAATACTTTAGAATCAGAACTTCTGTGTATATTATTTCCCTCGACACAATAGACCATCTTAGCTTCCTTGGCGGCTTTTATTATACGAGGGGGAGAAGTCCAGAGAGGGGGTACAAATCCCACAGGTCTCTGACCGAAGCTCTTCCGCATCAATAAAACACCATCCTTCACACGAGAAACCATCCTCTCCGTAGAAAGTGAAGAGAATTCATTCATTGCTCCGGATTTTGTAAAATGGGAGTATCCATGGAGGGAGAGTTCTATATCTAGTGAAAGTAAGAATTCGCTGAAGAGAGACCCTCGTGTGAATGAGTTGACCTTCTTCATTGCATAGAATGGTGTAACAAGAAGTGTAAGACTAGAAATACCAAGTTTGGAGAGTAAATCATAGGTTCGAACTATATCATCTTCATGAATTGGAGATACATCATGTATCGAAAGGAGTACAGTCTTGTCTTCTACAGGTTCAACTGCTTTCCTCATAACATATCACCAGAAGAATAATCTCATTATTCTATGGATACATCCCCTTCAAAACCCCAACGGATTTCAAATTAAGATGGTCGACCCCACTGTTTGTATGCAAGTTCGATATCTTTGTCAGTGATTGTCTTGCGTTTTGTGTGAACTGTTAACTCATATGCTCTACGAGCAATATAGTCACCCACTTCTTCAAGAATTTGAGCAAGTCTTTCGGCGCCTTTGTCGCTCACACGGCCCGCCCCTGCTTTTCGAATGAGCTTGTCAATTGGTGCTACTGGAATGATTCTGTCTTTTCGAGATCTAGGCATTACCTTTCACGCTCCGTTGGCCAAAAACAGGCCGTATACAGTCGTTTCAAGTGTAAAACCCTTTAAGAACTTTGTATTACGGGAAGTAATTTACTAAAACAGGAATTTGGCTTTTCGAGAAGCTCATAGAGGAGTTCTATTTGCCGCCTTTTCGGAGTACTATAACTTGTGCATTCTTGATTTCAGTTTCAAGTATTGTTGCATCCATCTTCTCTTCAGCACATTTCGCATCCTCAACTCTGGCTGCAAGAGCAGGATACTTTGGTGCAAGGTCACAACAGGCAATGCCATCCTTAGCAAACTCGTAGGTTCCAATCTCATGTGCCATGCGTTCAATATCGACCTTGTCATCCCCTGCAAGAGGTCTCAATATTGGAAAATCTGCAACTGCTTCATCAAGTACACGCAGATTTGCTGTGGTCTGAGAGGCTTGCTCTCCAATGATCTCACCAGTGACGATAGCATCAGCTTTTTCAATGATAGCAATTTCACGAGCCATTTTCATCATGTTACGTTTGCAAAAAATGCAGGTCATCTTTTCAGGACCTTTATCAATTGCTTCTTCCAGATCAGGCCAATGGGGAACGATGTACAACTTTACCTCGTAATCGTAGATGTAGTTAGCCAATAGTTGGGCTTGTCCAATTGCTCTTTCTGCGCATTTCTCATCAGAATGAGGAGAATTGTCATAATAGACGAAGACAGGAATTGTACCACGCTTCATAACCTTGAACGCAGCGATTGGAGAATCCAAACCTGTTGAAACTGTGCAGATTACTTTCCCCTGAGTACCAGTAGGCATACCACCTACACCCTTGATTGTTTCAGTGAAGATGTATGTACGTTCATCACGAACCTCAAGGTAAATTGACTGTTCAGGATTTGAAAGGTCTACAGTTAGTTCTAGCTCTGGATGTCCTTCAAGAAGACGTTCACCCAAGAGACCTCTCATCTGCTGACTGGAGTATTCATGCGTGCCATATCGTCTACCTTCTACTGCAAAGGTTCTGCCTTTCTTGAATTTGGAAAGTGCAAGTTTTTCTCCAGCATCAAGAATGTCCTTGATATCTGCAGATGTTTGAACCACAGGAGAAGTTGAAACGACACCGAACACTCGTGAAGCAATCTGAGCGGCTTCTTCAGCGGAGGTGGTTTCAATGAATATTCGACCGTATTCGTTTCTGACTTTGTCAAACGGAACTTCATGTTCTTTGAGGGCAGTACGGATTCGATCAGCCAGCATCCTAGTCATTCGGCGTCGTGTCTGTTTCGATTTGATTCCGATTTCACCGAAGCGAACAAGCACTGAGGAATATTCAACTGGCAATGGTCCATTCACCTAACAGATATGGCGTACTTAGGAAAGCTTAAGAATCTAGTTAAGTGTCCCCTGTTTAGAACTCGCAAGGAGGTAGGCTGAAGACAATGAATTCTCGTGGTTTAACAATTCTTTCTTACATTTGTCTGAAACTATCTCTGGGTAGCGATTGAGGACTAGCTTTTTCAGGTAGCATTCTTTGGGTTTAGTTCAGATTGATTGGGAGATGCACACGACACTCACTGTAAGATTCAGTCCCTTTTCGAGTAGGAGCGTGATACCTATGGTCGAAATTACAATTAACAAACTCAAAGATGTAGATATTCCAAAATTAGCTTCATTCATGTTCGAGGCTACAAAAGATACAGTCTTTCACAAAGATGGTCAAACAGTCGAAACCATTGAGCATGCACATCAGGAAATGGCGAGTGATGAAAATGAGATTGTTATGATTGCAACAGACGAGGGAGAGATTGTTGGTGCTCTGAGAGTCTATGTTGGATTCCCAGAGATGTCCTTTACAGCTAAATGGCACCCAATTATCCACCAAGGTGATGGAAGAGATGAAACTGCGATGGAATTGATCCAGTTCACAAAGGAGTATATCAAAGGAAGAGGATTCACAAGATTAGAAGCAAATCTAAGCCCTATTAGAGATGAACATACTGAGGTCTACAGTGAATACAAGTCATGGTATGAGAAGGCTGGTTTTTACAGAGCAACAGAAGAAGTATTGCTGCAAGTGGATCTAGAATCTCATACACTTCCCTCTACTCAACCTTCGCTTCCTGAAGGATTCCGTTTCGAGAGCATCGATAATGTTCCCAATGATGATATTGAGGAACCATTCTTCGAATCATTTGTCAATGGACGGGATAGACTATTCGTGGATATGACCAAAGCCCAACAGAAGGTTTCATTCAATCATTGGTTCAGCAGAAAAAGACCATTTCACAGATCTTCGATTCTTGTAATGAAAGATGATGATGTGATTGGTTTCAATGTCGTAAGAGTAGAAGATGATGTTGCAGAGATGGGTCCAGTTGGAGTTATTCCAAAGAATCAACGGCAGGGAATAATGAACGCTGTCCTTCATGAATCATATTCCCGACTTCAAGAGGATAGAATCAATGTTGTGCGACTTGAGGCCGACAGAAGTAATGAACCTGCGATTACCATGTACACGAAGTTTGGTTTCAAAAAACTGTATGACCAGGAGTACTTCGCATGGAGGGTTGAGTAAATGGTCGAGATTGTACAACGCGAGTGGGAGCAGATAGATCTCGAAGCTCTGGCAACTCTGACAAGGTCTACATTCAATTTTGAAGGCAGAGGAGAGTACTCTCAGGAGCAAATCGAACGACATCTTAGAACATTGCAAGAACGTTTTCCTTTCGAAACGGTCTTTGTAGCAACTCGTGATGAGACACTAGTCGGATGGACTGGTGTTGAACGACAAACGGAGAATATTGGCGAGATTGGGAGATGGCATCCCTATGTTGCGAATATACCTGAGAGAGATACGATTGCCGAATCACTGATTGCAGAGGTCGTGAAGTATGCCAAAGAAAACGGAATGAGCCGACTGGAGATTTCATTCGGGGATATTTCAGATGATTCAATGGAGGCATACAATAAACGCTGTTCTTGGTTTAAATCCAACAACTGGAGTCTGGTTGAAGATACGTTCTTCATGGATAAGGATGCGTCTACAGAGATTCCAGAAGCTGACATTCCAGATGGATTCAGTTTACATCCGCTCTTAGAGAATGATGATGATGTATTGTATAGTTGTCACTACGCTGCTTTTACAAACAGTATGGCTCGTGAATTCTATGGCTTGTCCGAAGATGAAAAAAAGCAACAGTTCAACAAGCTCTATGATAGGACCCAATCAATCAACGCAGAGGCATCATTCGTTCTGAAGAAGGGTGATGAGATTGCAAGTATGCTCTTGGTTGTATCCAGAGAAGATGAAGAATATATTTCGATAGTTGCAGTTCATCCAAGCTATAGAGGTAAAGGATTGGCGAAAGCACTCCTCACAGCTGGAATTCAGAAGGTGCGGAAACAGGAAGCAACCTACATCTCAATTGGAGTGGATGTAGTTAACACTCCAGCAGTATCGCTCTACAGGAAGTTTGGATTTAAGGTCAAATCCAGACTATCGTTCCATTCTTGGAGTGAAACGAACTAGCGTTTCTTAACCAGTACTAGCACAACAATGACTACGAATGCAGCACCGATAGCAGCAATTGTTAGCATCATCGGATCGAGGGGAATTCCAGTCGGAGTTCCTGTTCCCGTTGGTGTAGTTGTGTTTGTTGTATCTATAGTACTCGATGTATCTGACGTTGTAGTTGTGTCAGTAGTTGATGTGTCAGTAGTAGTTGTGGTGGTTGTAGAGGTAGTAGTTGTGGTAGTTGTCGATGTTGTTACTGCGTTGACTGTGATGTATGCAATATCAGATTCATTATTGCCACTCCCATCAAAGAATGTGATATTGAACATCCAGGTTCCAACAGGTGTATCTGTTACATTGTACACAACATCAACGCCAGTACTCCAAGAATCAGTGAATACCTCAGTGTCATTTCGCTCAATGACATATACTCCTGGATCCAAATCAGAGGCTTGCCAGGTTAAGTATTGGCCTGAATCACCTTCTGTAAAAATAAGGTCATCAGCTGCAGTTTCAATTGTCGGTGCTACTGAATCAGTAACCTCTGGTTCGAGATGAGTGCCATCGAAATAGTCTTTCATTATTGTGAAGATTTCAGTGTTGTCAATTGTAGTGTTTTCAGGAAATTCAGAAAACATCGAACCAAAACAATAGATCGGAACGGAAGTATTTGTATGTGAAGTTGTCGACCATGTCACAGTCACGTTGTTGGCTCGTTCGATTCGTAGAGCACGTTTTTCAGGTTCTGTAAGTAAATCTCCGGGTAATTCGGAACTGAGGTTTTGACTGACTATAGCTAAACCACCAGTTTCATGATCTGCAGTTACTATCAATATTGTGTTATTATTATCATCAACATAATCAACTGCAAGTTGAACAGCTTCATTGAATGCAATTGTATCTAATGCAGCGTTGACCTTGTTCCCGGCATGTCCAGCATGATCGATTCTTCCTCCTTCAACCATCAAAAAGAAACCATCTGGATCCTGGGATAGCAATTCAAGAGATTTGTTTGTCATTTCAAGTATTGATGGTTCTATTGCAATATTGCGGTCTTGTTCGTAATTCATATATCCATTAGTAAACAAACCAAGAATCTTCCCAGATGTATGAGCACTAAGAGTAGTCCGATTATAAACTATAGAATATCCATTACTTTCCATTGTTATCTTGTTTGCTCCCACGGAGAATTCGGTATTTCCTCCACCTAATAGCACATCAACTGCGGCCTCTTCAACAATCTGTCGAGTGATTTCACTATACTGATATCGATCATTCACATGAGTCATGAAAGAAGCTGGAGTTGCATGATAGAGTGTTGCAGTAGTTACGACTCCGGTGGATTTGTTGAGCGTCTGAGCATATTCAAGAATAGTTTCAAGATCTACACCAGAAGTATTCACTGCAATGTAACCATTGTTTGTCTTATTTCCGGTAGAGAAAGCTGTTGCACCTGCAGCAGAATCTGTAATTGCTGAATTTGCAGAATGTGTGTGAGATGTAGAATTCCATGTAAGATTCTGCATTGCTAAGGACCCACTCACACCTGCTTCTACTAATCTAGCAAGTTCTACATGTTCATACCCCATTCCATCGCCTACCATCAGGATGATATTCAATGGTTCATCAGCTGCAATTTGTACTAAGTCCTGAGGAGTTTCATTCGTTGTATTTCCAGTGAAAGCAAGAAGAGGTGAAAGGAAGATCAACAGTATAAGGGATACCTGCGTAAGCCTATGCAAAGATGTCAATGTTGCCATATCCCAGCACCATCATACATAGTTGTTCTAAGAATATAAGGATACAGAGGGGGAGCGCGTTCCTTTTTTCGAATCAGTCAAGAGGTGTCATTTGTTTTGAAGAAGTCAGAATGACTGACTACTGTTTCCGTGCAACAATGAAGATTGCAATGACTCCAACTGAAGTTACTGCAAAAGCTACTGTAGCTACTACAGGATCAACAGGTGCTATATCGGTAGTAGTAGTGGTTGTCGTAATAGTCGATGTTGTCGTAGTGGTGGTTGGGGGTTCAACTTCATCAACTGAAAGAGGGACACCATCGTAGAAATCTTTCATTATCCTGAAGACATTGGTGTTATCGATTGCAATGTTTTCAGGAAGTTCAGAAAACACTGAACCATAACCAAAGAAGGGAACAGGCGAGTTAGTGTGGTAGGAAGCAGTCCAGTCTACTGTGACGTTGTTAGCACGTTCAGCTCTGAGTGCCCGTTTGTCTGTTTCTGAAACAAGATCTGCGGGTAGTTCAGAGTTCAAATTGTGACTCATAACAACTAGACCTTCTGTTTCATGGTCAGTTGTTACAATGAGAATTGTGTTGTTGTGGTCACTAACATAATCCATCGCAATATCTATAGCCTTATCGAATTCAATTGTTTCAAGAGCAGTTCTTACTTGGTCATCATCATGAGCAGCTAAATCGATTCGACCAGCTTCAACCATCAAGAAAAATCCATCAGTGTCTTGTGAGAGTAGTTCAATCGATTTGTTGGTCATCTCTGCAATCGATGGTTGTAAAGAATAATCACGATCATATTCAAAATCCATGTGATAACCATTGAACAGTCCAAACACTCGACCCGAGGTGATACTGGCTAGTTCTGTTCGGTTGTAAACCATAGAATAGCCATTGGTAATCATCGTGGAAATCTGAGAACTAGAGAAATAATCCGAGCCGCCTCCAAGGAGTACGTCAACATCAGCTTCTTCGACAATCTGTCGGGCAATCTCATCGAAATTGTATCGACTACCAGTGTGTGTCATAAAACTTGCTGGTGTTGCATCGACGATTCTACACTTGGAAACCACGCCAGTTGATTTGTTCAGGGTTTGTGCAATTTCCAGGATGGTTTCAAGTGGAATATTAGATGGGTCTACACCAACTTTGCCATTGTCTGTCTTGTTTCCCGTAGATATTGCTGTTCCAGCAGCTGCAGAATCGGTAACAACGGCATCTGCAGAATGTGTGAGGACGGAAGTATTCCAATCAGAATCTTGCATATTCAGTGACCCGAATTCTCCAACCTCAACAAGTCGTGCTAGCTCAACATGGTCGTATCCCATCCCATCTCCAATCATCAGGATAATGCTGAGTGATTCATCAGCAGCAATTTGCGCTACATTCTGAGGTGCTTCACTCGCTGTACTTTCTGTGAAAACAAGAATAGGGGAAAGGAAAACCAATAGTAAAAGAGATACTTGGATAAATCGAGGTAAAGATGTCGAAGTTTTCATTTGCGGCGCCAACACTCACTGGTTTTTGTAGAATATAAGCATTCAGAAGAGGGAAGCGTTCCCTATTCCCAAGTGTTCTTATGACCGTCCTGTTTCCCAGAGATTGTTCAAGATGAATATTGTTGGAGTAGATGTCGGAGGAACCTTTACGGATGTCATTCTAACCGACATGAAAACGGGTCGCTATTATATTCACAAACTACCATCTACACCAGGCAATCAAGAGGTTGCTGTGATAGAGGGCATTCAACAACTGCATGAAAAATACAAGTTAGCACCAGAGGACATTGCCTTAGTTGTACACGGAACCACGGTTGCCACAAATGCTATGCTCGAGAGAAAGGGAGCACGAGTTGTCCTACTAACGACAAAGGGTCTCGAAGATGTGCTTGAGATAGGAAGACAACATAGAGAGGATATCTATTCGTTAGCCGCATCCAGACCTACGCCTCTTGTTGAAAGAGAGAACAGGATTGGAGTAGAAGAACGACTCGATTCCGAAGGAGAGCCAATTGTTGAATTAGATCGGGAATCTCTGAACGATTCTATTGAACAAGCATTAGCAAGACAACCTGAATCAATTGCAATTTCTCTACTCTTTTCATACAGAAATCCGATTCATGAGCGAGCCCTATTGGAGGAAGTTCGAAAGAGAACGGACGCATATGCTGTTTCTTCTTCAGATGTGATACCAGAGTTTAGAGAATTTGAGAGAACTTCAACAACAGTCCTTGAGGCGTATCTGGGACCCTTGGTTGTAGGTTATCTTGAACGACTTGATACCACACTTAGAAAATTAATTCCAGCAAGTAGACTAGCTGTGATGCAATCCAATGGGGGTACACTGCTAGCATCAGAGGCTCGTGGTAGAGCCATAGGTCTTGCAATTTCAGGATTAGCGGGTGGTGTTATTGGTGGTTGGCAGATTGCAAAACAGTGCGGAGTTCAACACGCAATTACGCTGGATATGGGGGGTACAAGTTGTGACATCAGTGCGATTATCGAAGAGATAATTGTAAAACCAGATAATGAAGTAGCAGGGCTTCCACTACGCATGCCTTCAACAGATGTGAAGACAATAGGAGCTGGCGGTGGAAGCATTGCATGGGTTGATGATGCAGGAATTTTGCATGTAGGACCTCAGAGTGCTGGTGCAGTTCCAGGACCAGCGGCATATGGAAAGGGTGGAACTGAAGCAACGGTTACTGATGCCAATTTAGTGTTGGGAAGATTGAATCCGGATTACTTTCTTGGAGGAAATGTTAAGCTCGATATGGATAGTGCTAGAGAAGCAGTTTCAAAGATAGCTTCGATTCTGAAAATGTCAATAGAAGATGCAGCGCGAGGAATCATCAGAATCTCTACCGCAAATATGGTTCAAGCAATTAGAGAGGTTACTGTTGAACGTGGAAGTGATCCACGGCAATTTGTGCTAGTTCCATTTGGTGGAGCAGGAGCAACACAAGCTGTAGATATCGCAGAGCTTCTTGATATCAATCAGATTCTCGTTCCTCCGTTTCCTGGAATAACCTCTGCGTTGGGACTTGTCTGTACAAATCTCCGAGTTGACCTGATGCGAACAATTCTGAGTGATGCAACTTTGAAAAATGAAAAGAACTTGCTTAACACATTGAATGAACTCTCAGTAGAAGCAAGAAGCAGACTGAAAGATCAGGGTGTATCCAAGGATGACATGCAACTGACTTGGAATGTTGATATGAGGTATAGAGGTCAGTCCCATGAATTGTCAATATCATTGAGGAGTGATATTGAGGATTTTGCATCGTCATCGATTGAATTATTCGAGTCACTTCATGAAGAGTCATTTGGATACAAGCTCGATGGAAGAAACGTTGAATGGGTAACTGTCCGAGTTGTCGCACAATCTAGTTCTAAGGAATACAAACCTTACGAGCATCTTGTTTACGACGAGTCAACACCTATTGGTGAACGTGTCGTCTTATTGTCAGATGGAAAAACAGCCACAGCTAACGTATATCGAAGAGAGAGTCTAAGTGTTGGACAAGAGATTGCCGGACCCTCAATTATCGAACAAATAGATACGACCACCTACATTGCACCTGAATGGACTGCGGAACAACGAGCAGATGGCTCACTTTGGTTAAGGAGGGTGGAGAATTGATTGAAGATCCAATAACATTTGAGGTCTTGAAGAATGCCCTCATCTCGTCTGCCAGAGAGATGAGTCAAGCTCTGAGAAAAACCGCATTTAGTCCAAACATCAAAGAACGAAGAGATTGCAGCTGCGCAGTATTTGATAGTGATGGTAATTTGGTAGCACAATCTAAGGACATTCCTGTTCACCTTGGAGCAATGCCTCTCTCAGTGAAAGCTTGTATCGAAAATCTTGGAGATGATATGGCCGAGGGAACAATGGCTCTTGTGAACGACCCGTACTCAGGGGGGTCACATCTTCCCGATTTGACATTAGTAGCACCATTGTATCAGAAAGGTGAAAGAGTGGCATTTACTGCAAATCGTGCACATCATGCAGATATTGGGGGCATTAGCCCAGGTTCAATGCCAGGACTCTCTGTTTCTATTCATGAAGAGGGAGCTCTCATCAAACCAAGGATTGTTGTGAAAGAGGGTCAATTAGTTCGAGATTCTGTGTCGGACCTCTTGGAAGCAACTAGAACCCCAGATGAAAGACTAGGAGATCTCTCAGCTCAAGTTGCTGCGAACAATGTTGGAATGAAGCGAATCATTCAGGTCGCGGATAACAACGGATGGGAAACTCTGCTCAGAACTTTTGGAGAACTCCAGCAATACTCAGCACAAATGATGAGCTCAGCACTTCGGAAGTTTGAAGGTAAGTACGGAGAATTCACTGACTATATGGAAAGTGATGGTGCAGGAACTTGGGACATTCCCATATCAGTATCTGTAGAAATTCATGATGGTAGAGCTTCTGTTGATTTTGCAGGAACCTCAGATCAAGTTCAAGGAAATATCAATTGTCCATTGGCATCTTCTTTGTCTGCGGTCTATTACGTATTCATTGTCCTTTTCGGAAAAGATGTTCCAACGAATAGCGGTTGTTGGAGTGTAATCGACGTTGATATCAAAGAAGGATCTTTGCTATATCCAACGTATCCGTCACCAGTTTCAGCAGGGAACGTAGAAACTTCACAAAGAATTGTTGATACTACTCTCGGAGCCCTCGCAGAGATAGTTCCAGGTCTAGTTCCTGCAGCTAGTCAAGGAACAATGAACAATCTTACAATTGGGGGCATCGATCCAAGAACAAACGGACCCTTCTCATTCTATGAAACTATTGGAGGTGGAGCTGGTGCAAGCAGAGGAGAGCATGGGGCGAGTGGTATTCATACTCATATGACAAACACTCTGAACACACCAATAGAATCCTTAGAATCTGAGTATCCTCTTCGCATCAGATGTTATTCAATCAAAAGGAACACAGGGGGAGTTGGAGAGTGGAAAGGAGGAGATGGTATCATTCGAGAAATTGAGATACTTGCAGATGGCAGTACAATTTCAATACAGTCAGAAAGAAGGTCGCTTCAACCATGGGGTCTCGAAGGTGGGTCAAATGGAACATCAGGTAGCAACACTATTTTCTTTGAGGGAAAGGAGCATCCCCTACAGTCAAAATCTACAGTAATGGCTCCTAAAGGAACAGTGATACGAATAGAAACTCCTGGTGGAGGAGGATATGGATCTCCCCCACAAGATAAAGAATAGATCGAATTTAGACTGCTACTGATACAGCCCCATTGATCGCGTTGATCTTCAGGGTTTGAGTCTTCGCACCAGCAGCTACCTTAACGTAGTAGACAGGTACGTAGTAACCCTCTAGCTTCTTGAAAGTCAATGAGTGAGCTGTAATCCGCTTTGCTCCAGATGGTTTTGCACCAGCCATCTTTGCAACAGCTTTCACAACTTTCTCAATAGTATTGAATTTTCCAGGACTTACTTTATTCTTCCTAATCCAAGCAGTAGATGCAGCTTTCTTTCCAGGTCCTTTGAGAAGTTTCTCCAATGCACGAGCAGGACCACCAGTCTTGC
>Ga0114923_10000934_pt1 | contig 20798 bp, 28 predicted proteins | sample SumtaG_FD_89578 | JGI IMG/M metagenome (GOLD analysis project Ga0114923, IMG submission 89578) | Deep subsurface microbial communities from Indian Ocean to uncover new lineages of life (NeLLi) - Sumatra_00157 metaG | ecosystem: Environmental > Aquatic > Marine > Oceanic > Sediment | place: near...
GTCTCGACGGGATCGGAGCGCGAAGTAGCCCGCCGGCACCTGGCCCGGATGTCCAACGTCGATATGCCGCTCCAGGCACACCTGGCCCTGATGTGCCGCCTCGACTGCCCGGTGCGCTTCGTGTCGCTCGCAGCGAAGCGCCACGTCCTATGGCAAGAGCTGTCCCTGATGGAGTGCCGAACGGAGCGGCAGGGCCAGGGCGGCTATGCGCCGGACATCTACGAAATCACCTCCAACGTCTTCGATTCGGGCATTCACCAGGGGCCGGACCTGCTCTCCGGCGTGCCGTGGGAATGCACCGTGGCCGCGCTCCTCTCGACGTTCGATCCCACCGCAACGGAAATCATACCCGGCACCATCGGCAGCGGCGAGACCTTCGACCCGTTCGTCCTCGCCGACGCAGGCCTGCCGGGCTACATCGGCCCGTACTGGCAAGCGGAATCGGGAGACAGCGTCGATGCCAACGGCCTGCTCACCGGCGGCCCGCTCGTGCTGGAGATGGAACTGCCCATCGGCGGGGCGTCCTTGACCTTGGAGGGCACCGGCACGATTGAGTATCTGGACTACTTCGGCAACTCTCTCCGCACCGTCTCAGCGGGCGCAGAAGCCGTTGTACCGCTCTCGACGATGTTCGTGCGTATCAGTATCACTTCGGCCTCGGAGCGCCCTACGCTCACTGTGGACGCCCCAGGCGGGACGATAGCGCCTCGGAGCGGGGAGTGCGTGGCCTGCACGGCCCGTTCGACGACGATAGACTGGGACGATGCCTCGGATCCCAGCTACTGGCTGTGCCCCGACGAAGACGATTTGGCCTGCATCGTAGTTGGTGACAACGCGGCGCCGGTCATCATCGACTGCCCGCCGCTCGCTGGCAGTGCCGAGTCCGAATCGGGCGGAGCCTGCGCGGTGTGCCTCACCACCGACGCGACGCTCGGCGGCGACGGCATCTGGCGCTTCTCCGTGCTCGTGGCCGACACCGACAGCGACCCGTTCACCATCGACGCTCCGACGTTCAGTAGCGGACTGTCCTTTACCTACCCCCCGGGCACGTTTCAGGCTGACGTCGGGGCGCTCGTCTCGGGCAGCGGTCGTACCGAGCGCCAGGTTGATTTCCGCGTGGCGGATAACTTCTTCGGATCGGCTGACACGATCACCGTCTCGATGGATGCCGATGACGGGGCAGGTAACCAGCCGACGCTGACCTTCACGTTCACCAAAACCTGTGGGAGCTGATGAATAACCGCCAATGGATGAGATACATTTTACGCCAGATCATCTGTAAGATATTCGGCCATCATCGCCGACCCTATTATATGAGCGATGACGCCATCTGTCGTCGTTGTGATGCGGTTGTAATTCCGGGCGCGCGGACAAGGGCTGCGCATTTAAAATTGAAGGAGGAAAGAGGTGAGGAAAGAAACATAGAGACTCCCGGTGATGCCTCGTGTGGTTTCGATTGTCACTGGCAGGAACCCTACGGTTGGGTGCCGGAAGCAGGTTGCCCGGTGCATGACAAATATCCGATAACGGGGGTCCTCTTACGAGAGGCTGAAGAAATCATCAACGGTAAAGGAGATTGACCGATGGCCTGCACCGACTGCACAGAATTCTTAGTACAAGGCTCCGGCACCGTCGGATCGGGGCTGAATGCTAGCTATGAGAAAGTCGTCATCGCCGAAGACCCGGACAACATCCCCCTGGTGCTGCTCTCGGTGAAGGCGCTGGACAAGGACGATGTCGATCTCGTCGATCAGACGCCCGCCTGGCTGGAGGCCACCACCTCGGGTCAGTCGGTGCTCGTCGGATCCCGCCTAATATACCGATTGACGGTCACGGTCGAGATCGACGCCTTCCGCGTGCTCGATCCCGGCTCAGGCGACCCGGATGAATGGGGCGAGGGCACCTACACCATCGAGCTTCGCGCCCAGGTCGAGGACGGATCCAAGCCGGTCATTGTCTGCCTGTTCGACGTGTGCATCACGGGCGTGGTGCCTGCCGGCGCGCTGATGTTCATCGGCGATCAAGCGAACCAGATATGGTCGTTTGACATCGAGAACATCGCGGGCACGCTCCAAGTCGTGGTGACGACCGAGGGCACCGGCATCAACCCCGGACGTATCGCCTGGGACGCCACCAATCAGAAGCTCCTTATTCCGGATGCGCGCGGAGCCGACGCGACGTTGTTCATCTATCAGTTTAACGCCGATGGCACGGGGGAGACGAAGCTCGGTGGCACTATTTCGGGCAGCGATGCTATCGATCAAGATACCTCGGTACAGGTTTCCTCGAACGACCGCATCGCCTTCAACAACTTCAACAAGCGCGGGACGATGGAGCTTGACGGCAGCTCTCAGGCGTTTTACAGCGAGATCAACGCCAGCATTCGCGACCTGGCCCCGTCGGACTTCGATGATAACTTCTACAACTTCCAACAGGGGGCCGACCTTTACCGTACGCAGTATGTGACCGGCTCGGTGGTCGAAATGCTGGACGCGGTTTCGGTCGGGGACGTTGTGACGGACCGGGCCAACCTGGACGAGCTGCTCGTTTACTGGCGCACCGGCAAGACCATCCGGCGCGTAGCGCACGATGCCACGGGCGACACGGAGATTTACGACGGGGCCGACGTGACGGACATGCTGGTCTTAATTGGAATTGATCAGGGGAGGATCTATTTTATCTACCAGTTAGCGGGATCGTACTTCATCGGATCGGTGACCAAGGCCGGGGCTGACTTTCAATCTCACGGTCAGATTGACCTCATCGCCGGGACGACCTGGGCCGGCAACTGCGCGACCCTTGCGCCTCAAATCGCTGGAAGCTGATGGCAAACTTCGAACACAACCTGGCCGCCTATAACGCCGTAGAGGAGGCCCTCGGTGGCTCGGGCGCGCAGCCCAACGACATCGTGGCGGTACGTGCTATCGCCGTGTTAGAGGGCGTCTCGGGCGGCCCCGCCTCCCTGCTTGATGACAACATGGTGCTGCGTTTGAACGCCATCGACGTAGGCGCAGGCGGCACGGGCACCCACGAAAACACGCTTGATGCGCTCAACTCGATTGTGATACTCAAGGGCGGCGTTGGCGGGCACGAAAACGACCTCGACGCGATCAACGAATGGGTAGACGTTGCGGGCGCGCTCTTGCCGCTTGATGCGGTCGCAGGCGCGGATTTGGCTTTTAGTAGTCGGCTGTTGAGAGCGGCCTATGCAGGCGATGCGCTTCGCGTTAGGAGATCAAGCGATAGTGCAGAGCTGGACATCGGCTTCGTCGCCGGAGAACTAGATATCGCCGCAATGGAGACCTTCTGCGGGGCAGGCGACGGGTTCGTAGTCACATTTTATGATCAGTCGGGCAATGGTGATGATCTGGTCCAGGCTACGGCAGCGGATCAACCAAAGATCGTTGATAGTGGATCTACGCTCCTGCAAAATGGAAAGCCGATTCTGCGCTTTGATGGAGGCAGCGATTTTATGTCGGTCTCCGTTCCTGCCAGTGTGCAGCCGGTGACGGTCTTTGGTGTAATTACACAAATTACATGGACGCTGACCGATTATATGTGGGACGGGGGTGGGGGCATCACGAACTCGATGGCCCTCTTCCAGGCCGTGGCCACGCCAACGCTACATGCTAACGCGGGAGCTGCGCTCGTGCTGGCTCCCGCCCTGGCCCTTGGCACAACAGGGCTTATCAGCGTCGTCTATGATGGGGTCAGTAGCACGCTAAGGCTCGACGATGGAGCCGAGGTAACGGGGAACCTGGGCGCAGGTGCCCCTGCTGGCTTGATCCTGTCGGCTCGTGGTGGCGGTGGCAGGCTGGGAAACGTCGAGCATAGTGAATTTATTCTTTATCCCTCCGCGCTGTCTGCAGCAGACCAGACCACGCTCCGCGACAACATCAACGCCTTTTTATCCATCTTCTAACGGCAGACACTATGAGCTATCTGATTCTTGAATCTCCATCGGTAGATGAGGCTCTCATTGTAGCGCGCGATTTCTTTCGTCTTCCACGTCCGCCCGGTGTGGCTGATCTGCTTGATGTTACGAAGCGGCTCTCTTCCCCGATCGTCCACCCAGAGACGGGGCAGGTCGCGCTTATGGTGCCTACGGAGGATTTCCTGGTACACGACGAGGCAAGCGACGAGGCGCTTCCGGTGGCGCTGTTCAACGGGCGAGTGTCCGCGCCGGACCGGGCGCAGATGAAATCAGATATTGACGCTGCTCGCAAGGGGCGCCGGACGATGGCGGCGCTTTTGCCACCGGGCCTACAGGGAGACATTAAGCCCGATAGTTTTATGGAGGCCCAGGGGTGGTTTGACGATCCGGCGTGATCTCGCGTCTTCGTCTCGTCCTCGTTTGGTGCCCCGAAGGGCGTGGATTTAGTTGGCCGGTTCGTGACCTTCGACGTTGGGCCTATCGTCGTCGTCGGCGGCTGGACACCGCCAGGCGTGACTGCCGACCTGACGGCATTCAGGGCACCACCTGCTAGGCGGTGTATAAAACTCGTCGTCGTCCCGGCAAGCCTCGGCGAGTTCGTCGATCCGATCTATGAGGTAACGTGGACGTTTCATGGCGTTGGGGGTTGACTACTGAGGTGGCTTGTATGCTTCTTGAGTTCCTCGTTCGCTGCTGATCGTGACCACTGGGCAACCTTGTAGGATGCCAGTAATGCCCGAGTATGACCGAGCAGCAAGTTTTTAACTCTGTAGTTGCTGCGCAGATACGAGCAGCACTCTTTTCCTGTTCGACACCTCCCATCTTGTAGGTCGCGTTCTCCCAGGCTAACCATCACCTTTAGCGCCCACTGGAAGCCATCTTTCTTAAAGAGGTTCATCGTCTCGTCCTTGTTGGGTGGGTGTTTCAGTTGGCGTGGTACCGTTGCATGTGCTCCCGTACGGCAACCTCACGTCCGATCCAGCGCAGAGGAAAGTTGATCTGGAGAACGCCGGCACGGAGACGGGGAGGGACGTGGGAAAACAGGTTGGTGTCTTGATTATGGTCCTGCCGTTGGTGTTCCGCTATCAGATCGTTTAAGTCGAAGGCTTTCATGGTGTCGGTGGGCTAGGGTGGGTGTTTTAGTTGGCCGGCTCGGTTATGGCTTCGAAGGTCTCCGGCGTGTGGACGATCCACCGGGCGGGGTTCGCCGGGTTCCAGCACTTGATCATCGTCGTGGGTACGTAGCCTATGCCGCCGATCCAATGCTTGACGGTGATCTCTTCGTGAGCGATTGCGAAGCCGTTGTAGGTCCGCTGTGTTTCGTAGGGGTCGATCCAGGCTCCGAAGTCTGTCATCGTCGTTTCTGCTAAGGTGGGTGTCGGTGTAATAGGAGTATCGTCCATGCTGCGGCGTTCTTAAACAAGGTAACGATAATTGTTGATAACAGTTACGCAGATCAATACGTTATTAACGGTTTCATCATCTATTCACAATAGTTACTATCTAATAACCTTATGTTTCTATCATGGAAAACAAAACGCAACGCAAACCAGGACCCCCGAGGAAGTATGCCGAGAAAATAGTCCGCTATTCTATCTCGATTACGCCAACCCAGGCCGACCGACTGAAACACTTGGGCGAAGGCAACCTAAGCCAAGGTATTCGTCGTGTTCTCGCTTTTTCTTTGAAGCCGGGACCATGAACAACCTCGACATCGACACCGCGCGTAACGTCTTGACGGCCTGCTCCTGGTGGGGCCTCGTCTTCTTCGTGCTCGTGGGCCTGCTTACGGCGCTCAAGGCGTACACAGCCGTCATATACGTGTGCGCTATCGGCTCGGCCTGGTGCCTATGCTGGCTCGGGTCGGAGTGCTGGCGGCATCGTCCGAGGCGTCTTCGAAGAAAGGCCACGGGCAGTAAAGTGGGATGGGATTCTGTATGATTCGGTCATCGACTTGCATCTGAGGCTGACAATGCTTAGGTTGCGTGGTGCGGGTTGGGGAAGCGGTCATCCCACCTGGCTCATAACCAGGAGATCATCGGTTCAAGTCCGATACCCGCCACAAGGAAACGCTGTGATGCTGCATGGCGTAGAACCACAAGTTTCCGGCTCTCCGCAGCCGATAGTGAAACGCCCGGTTCTTCGTTGCAGCATCAACGAGGAATCGGGCGTTTTCTATTTTATGCCTCCGTGACCGGCCAGGGTACGCCGGCGCTCTTGTGGTTCTAGCTGAAGACCTGCAAGAGTTCAGCGCTCTCTTATTGACGAATAGAGAGTGAAGGTTCGAATCCTTCCGGGGGCGCAACGCACGTAAGACCACCCCTCGGGCGGGCGGTGCGCTTTCAAAGTTTGGATGGTCCGTACCTCCTTCGGGATATCCGGCGGCGTTCAAGCTCGCATAAGACGGCTACCGTGGGCCTCCAGCCGTCAACCCGCTCCTAATGATCTGAGGGTGAGGCAGGGCATCTGGAGGTGTCCTGGCACAAAATAGAGATCGATGTCATCCCGCTCCGTGCCGCCTCCTGTAGGCGGCTTTGAGGATGGCCCCGCTGAAAGCCGCCGTGCTTGGGGGGTGTCGATCAGGTTTCCGCTGCTATCCGGCAGCGGGGCTTGATCCTCCTATGCCCGCTTTCCACCACCGAACTTGAAGGGTGTCATGCATAAATCAGCATACATGATCGAGTACCTAAGAGCCCCGCGTGAGGGTGAGACACGGCTGGGAATGTGGGGATTCAATATCAAGGTATCCTCTGATTTCATCAAGGCAGCTCAATCTCTTGAGATAACCCCTGAACACCAGGACCTATTCCGTACTCGCGTCAAAGACGAGGTAATTGCCCGGATGTGGGATCGCAAGCTATACGAGAACTGGGTGAGGGTTCAGTTCCACGAAGAAACAGCACTGCTCTGGACATGGGCCGTTCCTGGCAACTGCGCCTGTATGGGTAACAGGGTTGATTATCTTCAAAACGATGCGCCCTACGTAGAATACAACCCCCACAATGTTGATGGAATGCAACAGGCGATGGGTCTGCTTCAAATTTTCCTGATGTGGCACGATTGGATTTACTATCAATCCGATTGGTGTAATCAGGAACTACGGTCGTTTGTCGAAGCCGGGCTTTGACTTCCTTTCGGTCTAACTCAACAACCGGCCAGCAAGTTGTATCACGAAACAACCTTACTGAATAAGGAGCCAGAAAGCCCACTCCTTATGAAATGGAGGTATCTACAATGAGCGATAAAACTGGTATTGAGTGGACAGACGCAAGTTGGAACCCTGTCGTCGGTTGCTCCCGCGTCTCGCAGGGCTGCGATAACTGCTACGCAATGAACCAGGCGCACCGCATTGCACACATGCTCCCGGAAGGACCGTACCCCGGCACAACGCGCAAGGGGAAGAAAGGGGTTGACTGGACGGGGGTGGTGAAGTGTTTACCGGAGCGATTGGACATCCCGATACGGTGGAAGAATCCCCGGCGCATCTTCGTCAATTCGATGAGCGATCTGTTTCATCCGACGGTGCCGTTTGAATTCATCTTCGAAGTCTACTGGGTGATGTTGCAGGCTTCTCGGCACACGTTCCAGATCCTTACCAAAAGACCCGAACGTCGAGTTGAGTTTTTCAAATGGGCGCTTGAAAATAAACCATCGATTGTGTGCCTGCCTAACGTGTGGGAAGGCACCTCGGTTGAGCACCAAGAAGCCGCCGACGAACGCATACCCCACCTGCTCCGATGCCCGGCAGCGGTGCGGTGGTTGAGCATGGAGCCGCTGCTGGGACCTGTGGATCTGACACCCTTCAATGTTAGAAACTACCGAGCAGCCTACGCGAAGGAGCATCACATCGTGACGGCAGGAATGGAGCTGCGCGGCGAGTGGTATGAACGAACAACCTTTATTGATTGGGTCGTCGTCGGTGGGGAGTCGGGGAAGAAGGCCCGTCCGATGCATCCCGCTTGGGCACGGTCGCTTCGTGATCAATGCACCCACGCCGGGGTGTCGTTCTTCTTCAAGCAGTGGGGAAAGTTTATTCATGAGGATCAAATCTGGACAGATCCGAGCCGCGCTAGAAGCTTAGGTGAAGCCGAGTATCGGTTTTGGGGGGCAAACAAAATCGATGCAGCCATACAGAAAAGGGGTGGCTTTGAAGCATACTTTAATAAAGGATCTCTCCATCAGTTTGAAGATACTTCCTTCGCGGTGCCTATTGGCAAACACATCGCAGGCCGCCACCTTGACGGACGCACCTGGGACGAATACCCGGAGGTGATCCATGCCTGATTGTCTCGTCGATCTCGCCCCGCTCGTGCATTGGATCACCACTGGCGATAAAAAAAAGGAGGCACGCCCTTAAGAAAGCCAACGTCCCGGCGATACCTAGAACACACCGAGACTGAACCCTCCAAACACTTCAACACTTCAACCCTCAAAACCTCAACGACATCATGGCACACATCGCAAAAGGCACAACCAACACCCAGCGCGACCTCCCGACGTCCGGACTTCACCAGGCGCTCTGCATCGACGTCTACGACGCAGGTTTCACCGAGACGTCCTGGGGACCCAAAGAAAAGACGATGATCGTCTGGGAACTCACCGAGAAGCATCCCGAATACCAAGGCCCGTTTCGTGTCAACAGAAAGTACACCACCTCCCTACACGAAAAATCCAACATGAGCAAAGACCTCGAATCGTGGCGGGGTAAAGGCTTCACCGATCAAGAGCGCAAAGAAGGCGTCGATCTGGAAAAGCTCATCGGCGTGGGTTGCCACTTAAACATCATCCATCACCTGAACGAACAGACGGGAATCACTTACGCCAACGTCGCAGCGATCATGCCGCTGGTCCGCTTCGAATGGCCCGAGCCCTCGGGCTATTACACGCGAAAAGTCGATCAGCCTTCTGATCAGCCGCCCGCTCCGCAACACACCGAGCAGCAAGAAGCCGAGAAGAGGCAGCGCTACGGGCCAAGCCAGGACTCAGGGCATCGAGAGACGCCGCCGGTCGAGGCGTATGAGAATGAGCATCAGACGGTTGTTGATCATCACGGTTTTGCCCAGGACAGCCTTCCGTTCTGATGCCTACACCAACGGACAGACAGACTGGCGGCGGTGCAATCATGAACGAGATCATGAAAGACACCGCCGCCAGTCTCTTCAAGCGAGCCTTCCCAGGGGCCTTCCTCGGCATGATGTATCGGGACCTGCTTGAACGACACATCGACGATCTTGAACTATGGAGCCAGGTGCTGGCCGATGAACGCGAAGACGCCACCGGCGATCAGCGCCGCCGTGTGCGGGTGCCTTGGCTCATCGAACAGTATAAGCGCATGGCCCGCTCGATGAGAGAGATCAACACGCCCTCGGACCGCCTCACGACGCACCGGGCGCCAGAGATCAACGTCGGCCAGCAGCGCACGCCGACCGAGTTGCGTGCGCTGCTGGCGTCCTACGGATTCTAAATCCGGGATAAACAACGCAAGGGGAGCAGCATGAACGTAAACTTACTCGACCACGAACTCGCCAGCCTGTTTCCGCTGATGTCTGGGAAAGACTTACTGGTTCTCGCCGCAGATATAAGCGAAAACGGGCAAAAAGAACCTATCATGGTCTATGAGGGGAAGATTCTTGACGGTCGAAACCGCTACCGAGCTGTGATGGGGCTGGGGTATGAGCCAGTCTGCATAGCTTACGAGGGTGTGAACCCGTTGGCAGACATCATATCGTGGAACCTGCATCGCCGCCACCTCACCGCCTCGCAACGCGCTACGATAGCCGTTGATCTGCTGCCCCGCCTGGAAGAGGACGCGAAGAAGATGCAGGGCAATCGTACTGACCTGAAAAAGGAGAACATTAGTCCAGAATTGGACAAAGGTAGAGCGAGCGACATAGCCGGAAAGGCGCTTAACGTCGGTCGGCAATACGTCTCCGACGCCAAGAGGCTGAAGCGGGATAGTCCGAAACTCTTCGAATCGGTGCGACAGGGCGCGGTCTCTTTGCAGGAAGCGAAGCGGCAACACCAGGCCGAAAAGAAAGAAAGGCGAATCACCGAGGGGGCGGCAAAACCAATGTCTGAGGAAGAGGCGTTGATCATGAAGGCTTTCGACGATGGCGAAACCGTGGTGATCAATATCAACTCTCATTTCGCCGTGCTCCAGGTAGCCCGCGAACAGGGGCGATACGTCCGCGTTGACCGCTTTTCTGATTGGGGAAACCCTTTTATTGTCGGCCAAGATGGCGACAGGGATGAGTGTTGCGGTGCCTATTCAGACCACTATTTCCCATTTAAGCGATCTTTCCACAACAAGCGCCGGGATCTTAAAGGTAAGGCTCTTGGGTGCCATTGCCACCCAAAACGCTGCCATGCACATTACTTGAAGAGGTGGGCCGATGAAGAGACACATTAAATATACAGTTATTTGCAAGACGATACCGGAGTACAGCAAGCGCGACGGCGTGCTCTACACCTGTTCGATAGGGTACTCAAAAGAACTCGGCGGCCTGTGCCGTCTTTACCCTTTGCCCATCACGGGTATTGATAAATGGCAGACCTACGAACTAGAGGTGGAACGCAATAAATACGATAGCCGCCAAGAGTCGTGGAAACTCTCAACGATGGCACGTAAGGACGGATGGGCGAATCTAACCGAAGACGTTGTGCACATAGGCTCGGTTTCGCCCGAGCATATTTCAAGGTTTCTTCAGGGTCAAATTGTGCCGGGTATCGGTTATCTGAACGACATGCGCGCCAGTATCGGTATTCTCCATATTAGGGAAAAGAATTTGTACGTTGCCGCCAATAAGCGAATGAAGAACGTCGCACAACTCCCCCTTTTTGAAGATGTCGGAATAGAGGTTGATCTGGCGAAGTGGGCAGATTATACAAAAGAAACCAAGCCCACCGTTTTGCGAATTCACTTTAGAGATGGGGACGGTTTACATGATTTACAGCTTAATGAATGGCACTTATACCGAGGGATAGAAAAGTTTGGCACGATTGACCTGAGTCTTTATCAGAAGCGAAACCTGCTGCTGGTAGGTAACATGCACCAGCACCGCTCAACGTGGATCGGTCTGGGAGTTTACAAAGAACATCGCATTCTCCAAAAAGAACTCTTCCATGTTGACTCAGCCCATGTTTTGCTACCACTGCGGCACGATGACGGCTCACCATAGCGAGGCGCAAAACCAGGACCACGTCAAATACACCTGCGTCACCTGCCAGCACGGCGAGACGCTACCCGAATTTGAGCGCTTTGGTCCTGACGAGCCAAGCGTGCGCACCGACCGAGAACCCATACGACGATAAACACGATGCCCGAAGCCCTTGACCTTGAACTCCGCATAACGGACGATGGCAAGATCGCCGATATCTACGAGCGCTATCGCATCGTTGCTATGCTCAAAATGTACGCCGACCGAACGGTTCGCTTGCGCCTGACGGCTCCCAAACGCACCGCCCGCCAAAATTCCTTCTGGTGGATGTTCCTCGACCTGATCCGCCGGGCACTTATCGACAGTGGCGAAGAAGGCTGGCTTGACCGCGAGGCCGGATGCCGAACGCTACACCGGCACTTTGTCGAGAAGCACCTCGGCACCGAGACGGTCGTGGTCTTTGGCCAGACGATGACGCGGCCCGTCTCGACGAAGAGGCAGGACCGGGAGACGTTCTCTACGTTCATCGAAGCGGTCAGGCTCGACGAGGACGTACTGCGGCTCGGCGTGGAGCTGCCGGACGTGGAAGCCTACGAAGAGCGCGAAGGTCGTTTACGCAGCTACGCCCTCAAAGAACCAGACTACGCATAAAGCCATGTACATCCCCTTAGACAAAGACCGGAATCAGGTCCTAGCGCGCAAACTAACCATGCTCCTGACGGCAGACGTGAACTATCCCGGCGTCGTTGGGGCCTTTGCCGAGGGCGGCCTCGTATACCTGACGCACGGCATCGGCGGCCCCGTCATAGCGGATCTTTTTCCTACCGAGGCTGATGCGATGATCGTTCAGGCCGCCTTACGCCTTCAACAACTTATCCACCGATGTGCTTAACTTGTTAACAACCCATAGAGGCGAGATGAAAGACCTCGAACATCAGGAACAAAAAGCCCTCATCAAATGGGCACGTTTTCAGCAGGCGCCCGTGTGCTGGCTCTACGCCATCGCGAACGGCGGCCACCGAAAAAAGGGAGTTGCTGGTCGCATGAAGGCCGAGGGCGTCCTGGCCGGTGTACCGGACCTACAGTTGCCCGTCAGCCGTGGAGGCTTCCACGCACTCTATATCGAAATGAAGTCACCCAGCGGGCGCACCTCACCGGCGCAACGGCAAATGATAGACAACCTGCGAGGTCAAGGTTTCATGGTCGAAATCGCCCGCTCCTGGGTAGAGGGAAGGGAGATCATCGAAACGTACATGAGCCTTGACGATCAGCGATGAAACAACACCATAACGCCCCTGAACCCCTGATCATCTGCGGCTGTGTCTTGTCCGTGCTCCCGACGCTGGATGAGGGGAGCGTTCATTGCTGTACGACTAGCCCTCCTTATTTTGGCCTCCGAGACTACGGAATCGAGCCGAGCGACTGGCCAGCTGTGCAATACGCGCCGATGGCGGGGTTGCCAGCGGTCGATGTCGAGGCGTGGACGGGATGCCTCGGACATGAGCCGACTATCTCTGCTTATGTGGGACACCTCGTTCATGTGTTTCGCTTGGTGAAGAGAGTTATGAGAGATGACGGAACGCTGTGGTGCAATCTCGGCGACAGCTTCGCCAACGATGGCAAGTGGGGAGGCTCGACCGGTGGCAAACACGTCGGGGCGCTGCATGGCAACGGGTCCGTCGGTAGGCTGAAGCGCAAGACCGGACTCAAGGCGAAAGACCTCATCGGCATACCCTGGCGCGTAGCCCTGGCCCTTCAGGCCGACGGTTGGTGGCTTCGTTCAGAAATCATATGGGCTAAGGGCCTATCTTTCTGCGACACCTACGCCGGGTCCGTGATGCCTGATAGCGTCAGAGACCGCGTAACTCGATCTCATGAACAGGTGTTTATGCTGACGAAGAAGGCGCGGTATTACTTCGATGCCGAAGCGGTGAAAGAGAAGACAACCGGCAATGCTCATTCGAGGGGCAACGGACTTCATCCGAAAGTTGCGCCTGCAGGTAGCGGGATAAAGCAGAACGAAAGCTTCTCGGTAGCCATTACACACCCTGTTTCAACACGTAACCTAAGATCCGTTTGGGCGATCAACCCCGAAGCCAGCAGCCGCAAACATTACGCCGGCTGGCCCTCACGCCTCGTCGCACCGATGATCAAGGCCGGAACGTCGGAGCGTGGCGTTTGCGGTGCGTGCTTGAGTCCCTACGAGCGCATGGTGGAGAAAGGGGAGTACGACAAAACAGCTACACAAGGTCAACAGGCATGGCCGACTGGATCAGGTGGGAATCACAATGACAGTCACGGCGGTTTTTCTCGTCGCGATACCAAAACCACCGGCTGGCGCGCAACCTGCGACTGCCCGCCCGCTGACCCAGTCCCGGCCACCGTCCTCGACCCCTTTGCAGGCACAGGAACGACAGCCCGTGTAGCCCGCCGCCTGGGCCGCCATGCCGCGATCGTCGACCGCTCCGGCGACTATGTCGAGATGGCTCAGGAGTCGCTGGCCCAGCACGAATTGTTTTAACAGTGACTTTCCCCTATTTTCTTCACAATCAGGAGGTAACGTGGCACGATCACCAGGTAGACCATCGAAGCTCACAGAGGAGACCACAAAGGCGCTCTGCGAAAAACTCCGGGAGGGTAAAACCTATGCGGTGGCCTGTGCTCATGCCGGTATTGTCTATGAGAGTTTTCGGAACTGGCTGATAAAGGGCGAGGCGGCTAAACAAGGTGAGTACTTTGTTTTCTTTGGTGCAATTCGTAAGGCGGAGATGGAGGGAAGGGATGCTCTTGAGGCCCGCGCCCTGAAATCATCGGACCCACTGGAGATCCTGGGGCGCCGCTGGCCTGAAGACTGGGCCAAGAAAGACAGGCACGAGATCGGTGGCGAAATCAAGGTGACGGTCGAGTGGGCTACTGCCAAGGACAAGACAAAGGTGGGGGAAGGATGAAATACCGCTTTGTAGAATATCAAAACGGATTTGTTCAGATTCAAAAGCGGTGTGCTTGGTTTCCTGTTTGGCTACCTTGCGACACGGATTTCTCTTCTGAACAGACAAACGGATGGGGAAACAATCTTTGGGATGATATTGAAGATGCGAAGCGTGTATTAAAATATCATGTTAAAAGGCAAGCTGGTAAGAAGAAGAAGCGGATTTTGCCTGTTGACATTGTGATTCGTGAGGAACATGGATGAAAATTAATCCCATCTATCAACCCTTCTTCGACACCGAGAAGCGCTACGTCATCCTCTACGGATCGGCGGGCAGCGGGAAATCTCACGTCGCCGCCCAGAAACTCCTCCTGCGCGCCCTCCAAGAGCCAGGCCACCGTATCCCGGCCTTCCGCAAGATCAAGGACACCGTCCGGCGCAGCACCTTCCAGCGCTTCAAGGACATCCTTGCCGCTGAGTCCGGCCTCAAACGCGCCGTCCGTCCCTACGAAACGACGATGGATATCAAGTTGGCGGGGTCGATCATATGGAACCTCGGCCTCGACGATGCCGACAAGATCAAGTCCATCGTCGATCCTACCGCCGCTTGGATCGAGGAAGCAGACCAGCTCAACTGGACTGGTGATCTCAACGATGACTTCACCCAGGTCGATCTCCGTCTCCGTGGTCCGAGCCCGAGCTACAAACAAATAATCCTCACCTTCAACCCAACGCCGCGCGCCCGGTTGATATTCGAGCGCTTCGGCATCGACGAGGCGGATGTGCCCGAGCATGGCCACCTGGAGACGGACGACGTCTTTGTGATGCACTCGACGTTCACCGATAACCTGTTCGTCGGCGAAGAGTACGTCATCCCGTTCAGGCGGATGGGCGAGGCCTACCGGACGGTCTACGAATACGGCCACCTGGCCGACACCACCGCGCCGGATCAACTCATCAAGCCGGAGCACGTCAAGTCAGCATTCGAGCGCGACCCCGAAGCCACACGCACGCTCGACGGGGGCCGTGGCGGCCTCGGCGTGGACGTCGCCCGCTTCGGCAATGATGACACCGTCTTGCAGTTCTTCCAGGGCCGCCACCTCTACGAAACCGCCGCGTTTCACGGACAGGACATCGCCCGTACGGCCCGGATGGTGATGGCCGCGATGGCTGACCGCTCCATCGGTGCCGACCGTTGCGCCGTCGATGCCGATGGGATGGGCGCGGGCGTCGTCGATTTGTGCATCGAGTCGGGATATGACGTGGTGGAGATTCAGTCGGGATCAAGCGCGGTGGAGGTCGAGGGTTGGGAAACCCAGATGCATTTCGTTAACTTGCGTAGCCAGATGTGGTTTTGGGCCTCGAAACAGCTTGAAAATGGAAACGTGAGTTTTGGCGTCGAGGGCGTGGCCAAGACCAAGCTCCGAGAAGACCTGCTATCGCCACGCTACCGCGTCGAGAAGAAGGGGGAGTTCATGACGTTGTCGGTTGAACCAAAGGACGGTAGATCGAAAGGCTGGGGCATCAAGCAACGCCTGGGCCGGAGCACGGATTATGGTGATCCTTTCATTTATGCACTCTTCGCCAAGCAGCTGCATGTTCAACCGTCGATGGGCTACCACTCACTCGCTTAATCTCAAACCAAGGAGGAAACCATGGCATCTTACTGGCGCTGCCCTGAAGACATTCGCGACCTTAGTCGTGAAATTATATCGGCCCATCATGAGCATCTATTCGATGTTCGAATCCTGCTTCTGTTTCTCGACAAAGCCGCGAAAAAGGGAGATAAGCTAACAGCGGCTACCGCCTCGAAGATGAGCGCGAAAGACAACGCCATCGCCGACGCTACGCCGCCTTACGACTTCAAAATCATCATAGCCAACGACCTGTGGATGCTCAACAGCGAAGCATGGCGCCGGGCGTTGATTGATCACGAACTCTGCCACTGTGGCGGCACCAGTGGGGGTGGGTGGGAACTCGTTGGTCACGACCTGGAAGAGTTCGCCGCGATCATCGAGCGCCACGGGCTGTGGAAATCCGATGTTAAGGACTTCGTTGGTCGTGTGGTTCAACTGGATCTTTTCCCCCAAACCGAAGCCGAATAGATGCCACGCCTCCAAAAGATCACCCGCTCTCCCACGGATTCGCCGAACCGCCTGACGCACGCCCTGGGTGCCCCGGTGCGCGCGATCCGAAAAGCGTTTTCCCTGTTGACCTCCCACCACGCCTGGGGCTTCATGGGCTTCGGTGCCCACTGGGGCGGGAGGGCCTACCAGGCGTTGGCTCAGGCCGGCATGACCAACGCCGTGGCGTATCGCTGCTACCGCCTGATCTCGGATACGATGTCCTCGGTCGTGCTCTTTGCAGCTACGGAGGAAACCGCCGAAGTCGCAAAGATTGCCGAACAGATCGACACCATTAGAAAGAACGCGGTCGAAAGAAGAATCAAGGGCATCATGTTTGGCCGCCCTCCTATGAAGGATTACAAGTTGCTACTCGAAACCGAACAAGAACAAATCGATGACTTGATAGCGCTGCAGAAAGAGCTTGTCAAATTGCCATACAGAGAGAAGAGAAAACGTGGTGACATGGTCCTCGTGAAAGTACCCGATCACCCGTTTCTTGAAGTTCTTCGACGCCCCAACGACGAAGAGCCGTCCTATCAAAACTTCATCATGCGAATCATAGCCGACCTCTTCTTCGGCGGCGAGGTCTTCTTCTACACGCCCGGCAGCGCCCTCACAGGACCCAACCAGGGCCTGCCCACCGACCTCGGCATCTTCACTATTCGCCCCAACCGCTTCACGCGTTTCGAGCGCGACGCGGATGGCATGATCGTTCGGTATTGGTGGACCGGTAACGATGGCAAGGTCAAGAAGACCGACGCCGCCCGGATCCAACATATCAAGATGCCGGACCCCCGCCTTAGCGTTCACAGCCACGTCGGGTTCTCCACCAACCTCGATCACGAAGAGCGTGGGTTCCCGATAGCCCTCGCCGTATGGCAAGAGTTGCAGCTCGTTCAGGCCGGTAACGATTGGAACAACTCCGTATTTAAGAACCGGGGAAGGGTGCCGGGTTTCTTCAGGTATATGGGCAAAGGTAAATTCAACGAGACGCAGTTTAAGCGCACCAAGGAGGGCATACAGGAAGGCTACCAGGCCGACACCGAGGCTTCCCGCGCCGGCATTCTTGAGGGGGACTGGGACTTCATTGAAAACAACATCTCCCAACGGGACGCCGACTGGCTCCGGGGCGTCCAGCAGTACATGAAGTGGATAGCCGTAGCCCTTGGCGTTGACCCGGCGTTGGTCGGCGACCAGGGCTCCCGGACGCTGGCTAACCTTTCCGTTGCCGTGCGTAGCCTCTACACGCTGACCGTGCTCCCGCTCCTCGACTGGATCGTCGATGAGTGGAACGCCCGCTATATGGTGAAATACGACGGTGATGCGCGTCTGGTGGTTGACCGGGAAGGGATCGATGCCCTCCAGGAAGACCGTACGCTGGTGATCGAACGCGCCGTGAAGGCCGCTGGCGTCCCGATAGCCACACGGGAAGAGGGTCGCACGATGGCTGGACTCGACGCCGAGACCGACGGGACGTTCTTCGTGCCGACGTCGGTGGTTGAGGAAGGGGCCGCGCCGGTGGAGACGACGAACTTGCTGGAGATGAGCCAGGAACAAAGATACCAATACGCCCGGAAACTCATGCCGAACGGGGGTGCCTTGAATTGATGAAAGGTTTTGCTTATCTTCCTTTTGGTTGTGAGAGGCCGACTATCTGGAGCTCAGCCCAAGGCGGGCGCTATCGGTTCAGGCGACTTCGGACGCCAACTTCTCACGAACCACGGCGCCCGCCTTGGGCTTTCACGTTTACACGAGGTTGCTATGGCCATAGACATTCTACCTGGACCCGGCAAAGAAAGCCTTCACGAAGGTATTGATAAGTTGTTTCGACGCGCTACGGGTGGCGAGCGGGCGGCCTTCGCTATCTGCTATACCTTGCCCCCTGATTACGACGAATGCCACTGGGCAACGAACGTGAAACGACAAGAGGGGATCGAACTCTTTGAAGAGACCGCCCTGAAGATGCGCGCCCAAACGGGATGAGGCCAACTAACTTCGACCAATCCAACGTCAACATGCAGCCGCCCGAGGCGATGGATGACTGTACACCGATGCCCGTATACACCGACGGCACGATCAGTATTTCCCGATGGATGCCCAACAGGGAAGACCTGGAGGCGCTCAACCGGGGGGATCCGTTATGGCTCTTTGTTTGGGGAGGTCAACCGCCTGTTTCAATAGAAACCGAAAACCCTTTTGAGGGAGCATGAAGACCCCCATCCCCATCATATCTGGCTGTGCTACGATCCCGTTGAGGCAGGCCACCTTTCGCCGCATGCTCGCCTCGGTCGCGCCCCAGGTGGACCGCCTCCACGTCTACCTATCGGGCTACACGGCCTACCTGAAGGACCTACCGGAGAACTGCCATCAACACAAGCTGCCGGGCGATCCCTACGGCGACGCGGGGAAGTTCATGGGCGTCCATGACGCCTTCGACATGGCCTACACCGACGGCGCGTACTACCTCACCTTCGACGACGACCTCCTCTACCCGCCGGACTACGTCGAGGCGATGATCAACGGGATCGAGCGATCTGAACGCAAGGCCGTCTGCTCGTTTCACGGTCGCACCTTTGGAACTTTCCCCATCAAGAACTACTATCGCGATGCCGCGAGGCGCTACTACTGCCTGCGCGCTGTCTCTCAGGACACCACCGTCGATGTGCCGGGCACCGGCTGCTTGGGCTTCCATAGTTCGACCCTCGAACTGAGCATGAAGGATTTTCCCACCCGAAACATGGCCGACGTTCACCTGGCCGTCGCGCTCCGCCGTCAGGATATCCCGGCGGGGTGCCTGAAGCACGCCGAAGGGTGGATCCAGCATCTACCCATCGATCATGGGAAGTCGATCTACAACCAACGCAAGGACGACTGCCGAGAGCAGACCGACCGCTTAAACGAGGCATTCGGATGACCCTGCAGGAAGAAATAAACACGTTGCGCCTCGTCGCTGAAATTCAGCAGGTGGCGCTCCGGCACTACGCCAACTACATCGCAAATCCTAAAGCGGACCAGGCTGAACAATCGTTGGCGATGGGAGCGGCCAACGCTGACAATGCACGCAAGATGTGCGAACTATACAACATACCCCCTATCAAAGAATGAACATTCTCATCACCGGATCCGAGGGCGTCATCGGGCGGCGGCTCTACAGCCAAGACTGGCTATTGTATCCGCATGTGGACGCGGTCTACACCTGCGACCGCCTTCCCGCCGACCGCCCAAGGCACACCATCGCCGACATCACGCACCCCGAGACGCTCCGGCGGGCCTTCACGGCCTCCAAGCCGTCGTTGGTCTTCCACCTCGCCGCCTCCGTCGGACGCCGAGCAAGCGAAGCGTGGGCCTCTGTGGCCTTGAGGGCGAACGTCGAAGGGACGCAGAACGTCGTCGATCTGTGCATCGAATACGGCGCGCGCCTGCTCTACGTCTCGACGAGCGAGGTGTACGGCGATGCGTTTCATGATGAGGTGCCCGTGACGGAGGCTGTGCCGTGTGGTCACCCCCTGGGGATCTATGGGCAGTCTAAGGGGATGGGCGAACTGGTCGTGGAGCTTGCCGTGAACCGCCACGGCCTCGACGCTGCGATAGCCCGCCCGTTCATGTGCTACTCCGAAGACGAAGCCCTGAGCCCCTACCGCTCGGCCATCGCCCGGATGATGCGCGCTATCCTGCGAGGTGAGGCGATCACTGTCCACCAGGGCGCTGTCCGCTCGTGGTGCTACGTCGATGACATGGCCGAGGGCCTGGCCCGGCTCGGGCTGTCGGAGTGCCAGGGCGTCTATAACGTTGGGCGGCATGAGCCGATGACGTTGGAGGAAACGGCGAAGCTGCTCGTCGAGGAAACAGCCCACACCGCCGGGATCGAGATCGTCGAGATGCCCGCTGGCATATACCCCGTCAAACACGCCTCGTTCGACAAGATCAAACGGGACATCGGGTGGGAGGCTAAGATCGAGATGGCCGACGGCCTGCGCCGGGTGCGTGCGTTTCACATGCCGCTGTATAAACGATTTCGGGTGAGAGGATGAAAGCCGAATTAAGATTATGCCATCCGCCTGATCGCTACGAATTCGACTATTCAATCGATCATACGGCGTTAGATGACTTTCTGAATTACTGCTTTGCTAACCGTAGACCCTTCCTGATAAATAGATCATTTTATGTCTGTGAAATCGGGCTTCAACCTTTCCCCGGCACAATAAGGATGCAGGTAAGAAGTGCTAAACCGCTCGACTTCATACGCTTTTTCAAGCGCTGTATCTTGGGGCACCGCTTCACCCCTCCTTAAGAAAAACGTTCCGGTGGCGATACTTCAATCACAACGAACCCCCAACAAACCCTCCGACATGATGTTTTCCCCCTACCTGCTCACCGTCGCCGCCGCGCTTTTGATCGCTGGCTCGAAAATCATTAGACTTGCCCTGGACCTATGACCTGCCGAATACGCCACGCCCTCGCCTGCCGCCGTCTGGGTGCCACCATTCGCGAGGCCATCACCGCCGGACTCAACCTCTATGTCGATGCCTGATCCCAGAGTCACCGTCATCATCCCCGTCTACAACGGCGAGCGCTACATCGCCGAAGCCGTCCGCTCGGTGCTGGCGCAGACCGTGCCCGTACGCCTGGTCGTGGTCAACGACGGATCCACA
>Ga0114923_10000935_pt1 | contig 20796 bp, 21 predicted proteins | sample SumtaG_FD_89578 | JGI IMG/M metagenome (GOLD analysis project Ga0114923, IMG submission 89578) | Deep subsurface microbial communities from Indian Ocean to uncover new lineages of life (NeLLi) - Sumatra_00157 metaG | ecosystem: Environmental > Aquatic > Marine > Oceanic > Sediment | place: near...
AATTCATCAATGTTTTTAGAATTAAGATTTTGAGGCAGCATAATTGAAGGCTGTGAAGTGGTAAGGCTGATTAACCAAGGATCTGGAGAAGCAATGATATCGGCTGATTGGGTGTGGGTTTTAAGCCAGGAAATCAGTTGCTGGCTATAAGGAAAGTTTTGAGCAGGAACATCTTTGACTCTAGCCCAATAAAGACGATGTAGGTCGTAAGCTAGATAGCTGCTAAGAGTAATAAAGATGATTAAAAATGCAATTTTAGGGGGCTTGATTTTACTTAAACCCTTAAGAGAATAAAGAAGGATAAAAATAAAAGGAATAAGTAGCATCCGTTCTGGCTCAGGAATAATAGCCCAAGTGGCAATAATAAGAATAAAAGATAAGCTGCCAAAGATAGCTAAAGGAATAGTTTGACGGATAAATTTAAGTGAAGGAAAGAAAGCCAAAGGAAAAAGCAAACCTAACCATGGAAAGGAGATGAGGCTTTTTAAATGTTCGACAAGGAGCTGAAGTTGACGACGGATGATAAAGCTGAAATTAGAGATTATAAAAGTGGGGATGGTGACAAGTTGAGGATTAAAGTTTTTCATGCCAGTAAAAAAACTCTTCGCTCTATAGGCATTTAATTCCATGACTGACATTAGTTGGTGATTAAGTTGATAATTAATTAAGTGGTAAGGAAAAGCGATGGTTAGAAAAGAAATAAATAAAAAGGGTAAAAAGTGATATTTTTTAGAAACAACCAGGGAAATGCTTAGGCCAAGAAGAAGAAAAAGAGTTTCTGGTCTAACCAAGTAAGAAAGTCCAAGGGAAAAACCAGATAAGACTATGGTTTTATTAGCAAGGGGCTGGTAAAAGAAAATAAGGCTGAGAAGAATTAAGAATAGATAGAGTGGTTCTGGCATAAGCAGACGGTTAGTAATAAGGATATTAGGGTTAAGAGCAAAAAGAAGGGCTCCTAAAAATGCCCAAGGAAGAGGAAGAAATTTTTTAAAAAAGAAAAAAATTAATAGAGTATTGATTGAATTAAGAACAAGTAAGTTAATTTGGAGAAAAAGAGGATTGTTTTTGATTCTAAGAAGAAAGCTAAGAAAGAGAGGAAAACCAATGGGGCGTTCACTGAAAGCTGAATGAATAACAGGTTCTGAATTAAAAAAATGAATTTTTAGAGAAGTTGTAAGGCCTTTACCTTGAACTAGATGTTGGGCAATATTAAGGTATTCAACGGCATCAGGGGTTTTCCAGAAGTTTGTACCAATTAAAGGAAGTCTTATGATAAATGATATAAAAAAAAGAACTAAACTAAGTTTAATAAATTTAGGGTTCATTTTAAATTGTATAATCTTTCATTCTAATTATATCAATTTTAGATAAAGATCATTTAAACACTAGATACAACCTCTTGAAGCATCCTATAGAGAGATTAGATATTCGTCCCCTTTAATTCACAGAAACGCCACTAAGCTTAACATCACTGAACCCCACCTGAATAGCTTGCTTTTCCCTAAAACCTTGAAATTTACTACTAAAATTAAAGGGAACAAAACCGATATATACCTTCTAAACTCCTCCAGCATCGGAATTGGACCCACCGCCAAAACATATATTAAAGTTAACCCTGCCCATGTTTTTATCATCAAACCATCACCTCGACTTAAGAAATCACCCGTTCTTTTAACTGTCTTAACCACTAAGCCTAAACTCAAACCTATATACCCCAAACCAGATATCAAAATTCGCCAATAACCCCAATCAATTGCCCTGACTACATCTTTGGCTAACTGAACTATTGGCATCGTTAGCAGGCCTACGGCGTGATATTCCCTGGCTTGATGCCAGATATCTGAGTTTAAATAGAACCGGTTAAATCCAGCCAATAATAATAAAAACGATGAAAACACTCCTCCGCTGGCAATCAGAGTTTTCCATTTTCTTGCCCTTACCAAACTCAAGCCTAAACCCAGCCATAAACAGCCGCTGATCAGCCGAACTACTGTTGCCAGTCCCAATAATCCACTCATCAATAAATACTTTTTCTTGGAAAATAAATAATAGCTGAATATTAGTAAAAACATTACTATTGATTCAGTGCTGAGTTTACTCGTCTGTTCCAACACAATCGGTGGGAACAAGGTCACTATTAAAGCATAATGCCAATCCTTTAGCATCAAATAACTTAAATAGTAAATCCCTATCAAACTTACTCCCATCAGCCCTATTCCGCTGCTGATTAAATTTCCTGTCACCCAGCTTAAAATATATAACAACCATGACAATCCAGGAAACAGCCAGCTTTCCTCAAACTCCACTGCGCCAGTTCTTAAACCCTTAACAATTGCCTCAGCATAGCCTAAATAATTATCCTGCTGAAACCATAAAGGGTCTCTGCCTGCTTTAATCAAGAACAAACATCCGTGAATCCCAACCACCAATCCTAAACCTAACCAAAACTTCCAATTTTTTTTCATCTTTCAACTCCTGCTTAGTTTAACACATTAGATATTCTCCCAAAAAGAACCTGAGCTCTGTTATAATCGTCTCATGAACCCCATCAAGTCTTTCTTCATGCTCCTCGCCTATCTTTGGCTGAGATTCGATCCGATCCTGCGCATTACTTTTAAAAAAAACTGGACACCGCGTTATGAGTTTCTAGCCAGCATTTTTGGCGGAGAAGACGCTGAGAGATTTTTAAGACGGCGCATGCACTTAGTCAAAACTAGGGATAAAAAAAAGCCTCCGGTCATTCTCCCATCTATGGTTGACAAAAAAACTCAGCAGTTCTTAAAAACTAACCCCGATACCCCAGACGGCAGAGCTAAGAGAAAAGAAATTATTGCCACCCTCCTCTTCTGGGCCACTGACACGGCCATCAACCAATACAACATCGAGAGCTACAAAACCAGGTCAGCCATTATCGATAATCTGCTTAAGATTCTGTTTCAAAATTCTTTGACTGATGAAACAGAAAAGATCTTAGGCGGTCTTAAAAAAATTGTTTTCTCCCGCATCACTTACTTAGGCGCTAAAGGTGAACCTTCGCCTGTAGTTCATGATGTCATCATCTCTGGAGTGGGGAGGCTGTTAACCCTCCACTACAGTGAAGTAGTCAGGCAACGTGATGAAAAACTGGATAAACTGACCAAGATCAAACTTATCAAAGAAATCAAAAAAACTGATAAAGAAACTGGCTCCTTAGCCTTCTCCGGTACTGTCAGAGAAAAAGACGAATTCAAACACCAGTTTCCCCTGGAAGCTAAATACGCCAAGCTCTTGTTAAAAATTCTTGATCATTACCGTTTTTCCGCCTGGCCAGAGTCACGGGAACGAGCTGAAAAACTTATCCAGTCCATGGAAAAACAACTTGGCTTTAAACTAAAGGAGCTTTAAATATCAAAAAAAGTTGTATATAATAAATGTGTATTGAAATAAGCGTCTTGACAGCTCAACCAGAGGTTGATAAGTTGAAGGTACAAATAGATACATTAATCAACAATGGCCTTACACATTTCTATATCGGCTGAGCCGATTTTTAGTTTGGGACAGTTTGAGTTTACCAACTCCATGTTGGTCAGTCTTTTAGTCACTCTTTTCCTTTCGCTCGTAGCCATCAAATTCTTTGTCACTCAGAAGAAAAAAGGCTCTAATCTCAACCTCTTCATCCAAACCATCATTGAATCACTCTACGAATTCGTTCAGTCTATTTCCCCGCACCACGCGGCTAGGTTTTTCCCTCTGATCGCCTCCATCTTTCTCTTCGTCATGTTTGGCAGCTGGGCCGGGCTCTTGCCCGGAGTCGAAACCATCGGCCTTCAGAGAGAAGGCCGCTTTGTTCCCTTATTCCGAGGTGCCACTGCTGATCTTAACATTACTCTCGGCCTAGCCATCTCCGCCATCCTGTCTGTCCAAATCTTCGGTTACAAAACCCTGGGGGTTAAATACTTCAGAAAGTTCATCAACTTTACCAATCCTATTAATTTCTTTGTCGGCCTCCTGGAATTAATCAGCGAATTCGCCAAAATCATGTCCTTTGCCTTTCGTCTTTTCGGCAACATCTTTGCCGGTGAAGTCCTTTTAGCTGTCATCGCCTTCTTACTCCCTATCATCGCCGGCCTGCCTTTTATCGGCCTGGAGCTCTTTATCGGCTTTATTCAGGCCCTGGTTTTTGCTACTCTTACCTTAGTCTTTACCAATATTGCCACATCAGAAGACCATCATTAATATAAAATAAACATAAGGAGGAAATAATATGGCTGCAGAAGTTACCCAAGCTTCAAGCGATCTCATAGTCGGCGCTACCATTGCCCTCGGCAGTATGGTTCCAGCCTTTGCTATTGGCCTGATTGTTTCCAAAGCCTTAGAGGCTATTGGTCGCAATCCTGAAGCTGCCGCCAAGGTCCAGACCGTCATGATCCTCGGCGTTGCTTTTGCCGAGGCTATTGCCATCTATTCCTTGGTCGTCGCCTTAATCATAAAATTTGTTTAACTGGAAACGCCGACAACTACCATAAAATAGTTGCTGGTTGCCAATAAACATGTCAATCAAGTGGTATCAAATCTTGTTCCAGATCATCAACTTTGGCATCCTGGTTTTTGTTCTCAATAAATTCCTTTACAAACCGATTGTCAATATCATCAAGCAAAGAAACAAGAAAATCGAAGATTCCATCAAAGCGGCCGAGCAAACTCTCAAGGAAAAAGAAAAAATCAAGCAAATCAAGCAGAAAGCGGTTGAAGAAGCTGAAAAAGAGGCCGTCAGGATAGTCGAAGCTACCCGAAAAGAGGCCGGCAAAACCTCAAGGCAAATAATTGATGATGCCAAAAAAGAAGCTGAGCAGGCAGTCGATAAAAAATTCCAGTTAATGCTGGAGAAATTGGCTGAACAGGAAAGCAAAATCACCGGCAAAATCACCGATCTGGTCATCAAAACCACCTCCCGGGTTCTGAAAGACAGTCTCACCCCTAAAGATCAGAAATTAATCATTGACAAAGAAATTGCCAAACTGAAAAAGATTAAATGAAAACCCAAAGCCAAGTCGACGCCATTGTTAACGGTATAGTCAGCTACTTGGAAGAAAAAAAAGCCCTCGATCTTTTACCTCAAGTGGCCAAAGAACTGATCAAGCAGAGCTGGGTTAAAATTGATCCTAATCTGGCAGTTGTTTCCAGCTCGATACAACTCACCAGTTATCAACTCAACCAAATCAAAAACCATCTGTCTAAAATCTTCAAGCGACCCATCAGGGTCAAAGCTAAAATCGACCGATCCATCATCGCTGGTTTAAGGATTGAAATTGCCGGTCAAATCATCGACGGCACCGTTAATCGCCAGCTTCAAGAACTGAAACAACAGATTATCTATGACTGATATCCAAAAATCTATCGGCCGGAAAATCGATCAATTCACCCCAACGCTTAAATCCAAAAGCATCGGCGAAATCATAACCGTCGGCGACGGCGTGGTCACCATCAATGGCCTAGCTGACGCCATGATGGCCGAAATCCTCGAGTTCCCTCAAAAGACCCGTGGCCTGGTCCTCAACCTTGATAAACATATTGTCGGCGCCATTATCCTGGGCAGCAGCCAACACCTTAACCAAGGCGATGAAGTGACTACTACCGGCAAAGTCTTACAGGTCCCAGTCGATGAATCCCTCATCGGCCGCATCATCGGCCCTCTCGGTAATCCCTTGGACGGTTTGCCTGTCCCCAAAACCAAAGCTGCCATGCCCTTGGAAAAAATTGCCCCCGGCGTTATTACCCGCGAAAAAGTCAACCAGCCGGTTCAAACCGGTGTTGCTGCCATCGACAGCATGATCCCTATCGGCAGAGGACAAAGGGAACTTATCATCGGCGACCGCAGCACCGGCAAATCAGCCATCGCCACCACCACCGTCATCAACCAAAAAAACAAAAACCTAATCTGTATTTATGTAGTCATCGGTCAAAAAGCCGCTTTTACTGCCCAGCTAGTCGAAATCTTAAAAAAATTTGACGCCCTTGATCATACCATCGTTGTCGCCGCCAACGCCTCAGACCCACCCTCTCTCCAGTATCTGGCTCCTTATGCCGGCGTGGCTATGGCTGAATACTTTGCCGCCAAAGGCAAAGATGTCCTGGTTATCTATGATGACCTTTCCAAGCATGCCTGGGCCTATCGGGAACTTTCCTTACTCCTCCGTCGTCCTTCCGGCCGTGAAGCTTATCCCGGCGATATCTTCTATCTTCACTCCCGCTTGCTTGAAAGAGCGGTTAAACTTAACAAAAAGCACGGCGGCGGCTCTATCACTGCCCTGCCGATCATTGAAACCCAGGCCGGTGATGTCTCCGCCTACATTCCCACCAATGTTATCTCCATCACCGACGGCCAAATCTACCTTGAAACTGATCTCTTTAATGCCGGTGTCCGTCCGGCCATCAATGCTGGCCTGTCAGTCTCCCGGGTCGGCGGCGACGCCCAAATCAAGGCCATACGTCAAGTAGCCGGCAAATTAAGACTGGATCTTGCCCAATACCGCGAACTGGCCGCCTTCGCTCAATTTTCCTCCGACCTTGACCCGATCACCAAAGCTCAGCTTGACCGCGGCGCCCGCATCACCGAGATCCTCAAACAAGACTGGGACAAACCCATGTCAATCGAAAACCAAGTCATCGTCATCTGGGCTGTCACCAACGGCTATCTCGACAACACCCGCATTAATAAAATTAAAGACTGGCAAAACCAGTATTTGAAATATATCTCCACCACCCTGCCCAAACTTAAATCTACCCTTAAAAAAGAAAAAATTCTCTCCGAGAGAACCATCAAGGAACTGGAAAAATATACTCAAAGATTTAATCATAGTCATCCTGACCTAGTTACTCCTGAAGAAGAGGAGGCCGAATCATGAGTTCTACCAGGTTAATCAAGCGTCGCATCAGATCTTCCAAAAACATTGCTCAAATCACCAAAGCCATGGAAATGGTTTCTGCTTCGAAAATGAAACGGGCCCAAGAAATGGCTCTTTCTTCCCGTCCTTATTCAGAAAAAATGGCCGCAATTATCAGTCAACTTTCTCAAAAAGCCCAAGAGCAAATCAATCACTTTCTTTTAAAAGACCCTCGTCAAAACTGGCCCGAGGAGAAGGAATTCAATATCCTTATCCTTCTTCTCTCCACCGACAAATCACTCTGCGGCGGCCTTAACACCAATCTCTTCCGCGGCCTGGAAAACTGGCTTAAATCTCTTAAACAAGATCTAAAATTGCCTCCCAAAACCAAACTTTCCTTTATCACGGTCGGTAAAAAAGCCAAAGAGCACATTCTCAAAACCAACCGTTTTTTATTGGCTGAATTCTCTCAGTTTGGTGACCGCCCCCATTTCCAAGACATCCTGCCTATCTCCCACATGGTCATCAAAGGTTTTCAAAAAGGTGAGCTGCAAATGGCTTTCATGGCTTACATGGAATTTATTTCCACCATCTCCCAAAAACTAGCCGTCAAACAGCTTCTGCCTATTGAGGCCGGTCAATTCCAGCTCAAAGAAGCTGAAACAGATACCTTAAAACAAACAGAAGAAGAAAAAGAAGATTCCGGCGACTACATCTTCGAACCCAAGCCGGAAAAAATCTTTGACCACCTCTTGCCTCAATACATTGAACTCCAACTCTATCATATCCTTTTAGAATCTCTCGCCAGTGAACACTCGGCCCGCATGGTGGCCATGAAAAATGCCAATGAAAATGCCCTGGACATCGTTTACCAGTTAACCCTGGAATACAACCAAGCCAGACAGGATAAAATTACCAATGAACTGCTCGACGTCATTGGCGCTCGTATGGCCCTAGAATAATTATGGAATTAAAATCACTATGAAAAAAACCGGTCGCATCTCCCAAATCATCTCGGTTGTGGTTGACGTTGAGTTTGACCAGCGCCTGCCCGATATCTATAACGCCCTGGAAGTCAAAAAAGCCGATGGTTCTGTCTTAGTCCTTGAGGTCCAACAGCATCTGGGCAACAACCAAGTCAGGACCATTGCCATGGGCTCAACCGACGGCCTCAAACGCCATATGCCGGTCATTAACACCGCCAAACCGATTGCTGTTCCCGCTGGTGAAAAAGCTCTTGGCAGACTCTTTAATGTTACCGGCCAGACCATTGACGGTGGCCCCCAAGTCAAAGCCGCTAAACTGACTCCCATTCACAAACAACCGCCCAAGTTCACTGAGATCGAAGCCAAACCCCAGATGCTGGAAACAGGCATCAAGGTGATTGACCTCATTTGTCCTTTTGCTCGGGGAGGCAAGGTGGCTGCTTTTGGCGGCGCTGGTGTCGGCAAAACCGTCATTATCCAGGAACTGATCAGGAACATTGCTGAAGAGCACTCCGGCCACTCGGTCTTTGCCGGCGTCGGCGAAAGGACCAGAGAAGGCAATGACCTCTACCTTGAAATGAAGGCATCAGGCGTCCTCAAAAACACCGTCATGATCTTTGGCCAGATGAATGAACCGCCTGGAGCCAGATTAAGAGTCGCTTTAACTAGTTTAACCTTTGCTGAATATTTCCGTGACCAAAAAGGCGAAGACGTCCTTTTATTCATCGACAACATCTTTAGGTTCTCCCAGGCCGGCAGCGAAGTTTCCGCCCTCTTGGGCCGTATTCCCTCAGCTGTCGGTTACCAACCCACCCTTGCCTCAGAAATGGCCGCCCTCCAGGAAAGAATCACCTCCACTAAAAAAGGTTCCATCACTTCCTTCCAAGCTGTCTATGTCCCAGCCGACGACTACACTGATCCTGCTCCGGTCACCACCTTTGCCCATCTCGACTCCACCATCTCTCTTGAACGATCCTTAGCAGAACAAGCCCTTTATCCGGCCGTTGACCCCTTAGCCTCCTCCTCCAAAATTCTCTCTCCTGAGACTGCTGGCCAAGAACACTATCAGGTGTCTCGGGGTGTCCAAAAAGTCCTTCAGCGCTACAAAGACCTCCAAGACATCATTGCTATCCTCGGCATTGACGAACTGTCTGACGAAGACAAACTGACTGTCGCCCGTGCCAGGAAAATCCAGCGATTCCTTACTCAACCCTTCTTTGTGGCTGAACAGTTTACCGGCACTAAAGGAACTTACGTTAAAATTAACGACACCGTCAAAGGCTTTAAGGAAATCCTTGAAGGCAAGCACGACTCATTGCCTGAACAGGCTTTTTACATGGTCGGCACCATTGACGAAGCCGTTGCCAACGTCAAAAAAGCCACCACCTAGCATGGCTGACAGAAAAAAACTGCATTTGGAAATCCTCACCCAAGAAAAACAGGTCTTTAAAGACGAGGTCGACATCGTCCTGGCCCCTGGCCACCAAGGCCAAATCGGCATCCTGCCTGGACACATCGGCCTTCTCACCAAACTCCAGCCTGGCGAACTCTTCATCATCAAAGGCCCATCCATAACCATTCTGGCTGTCACTGGCGGCCTGCTCGATGTCCATGCTGATCAGGTCACTGTCATGGCTGACAATGCTGTCAGAGCTGATGAAATTGACATCGCTAAAGTAGAAGAAGCCAGGCAAAAAGCTGAAGAAACCTTAAAGCAAAAACTCTCTGACAAAGACTTTGCCATTGCTGCCGCTGATCTCAGAAAAGCCGTTCTTGAATTAAAAGTGGCCAGAAAACGCCGTCGATACCGAAGTCTTAAACAATAGTGTATATATAGTCATATAAGTGTATATTAGGTATATAATCATAGTGATATATAATAATAGTAGTAAGTTTTAAAAGAAGGGTGGTGAGCATTAATGGCCGACAAACCAGTCGGTAAAGTTAGTCACTATTACGACAAGATTGGTGTGGCTGTCCTTGACCTGGATCGGGCTCTGAAGACAGGCGATACCATCAAGATAGTCAAGGGAGACACCGAGTTCACCCAAACTATTGAGTCCATGCAGATTGAACGCAAGGAAGTTAAATCTGCTAAAAAAGGCGACTCCATTGGCCTTAAAGTTGACCAACCAATTAAAGCCGGCGCTCAAGTCTTTTTGGAAAAATAACAGTTATCCGTAAGCACCTCTATCAATTAAAAGCGTGCTCTTAATCTCATGGATTTTAAACTAGCTCCTGACATCCAAAAAAAACTCCAAGCCATCCAAAAAAAACTCCAACTCCCCCATATTGATGTCAGCCGCATCATCTGCTTCCGCAGCACCGGCTCCCGCTCCCGGGCCCAAGCCCGCATCTGGGCCTTTCCTCGAATCTGGCAAATGGCCTTAAAACAACCACCCCACTACTGCCTTGAAGTTCTCTCAGAAAAATTTGACCGACTCAAAAAAGATGATCAAGCCAGGATCTTAATCCATGAATTGATGCACATTCCTAAAACCTTTTCCGGCGCTCTTCTGCCTCACCGGGGCAGGGGACGGATGGTTATCAACCGCCGCTCAATCGAAAAGCTATTTCAACAATACAAAAAATCATGATTACCATTTTTCACGGCGACAACTTTGTCTCCAGCCGCCATCACTTAAACCAAACCATTAAAAAGCATCAATCAAACAAAACTGAAATTGCTCGCTTTGATAGCCGAAACCTCAAGCCGGAGACCCTGACTCAAGCCTTGGAATCAGCTTCGCTTTTTGGACAAGATCAACTCATCGTTATCGAAAACTTCCTCCTTCAACCCCACTCAAACCAAAAATCTCAACTAACAGACATTATCCTTAAAAATTTAGACAAAGCTGTCATTCTCTGGGAGAAAAAATCCATTTCTTCCTCTGCTAAAAAACTTTTCCCCAAAGCCGCCATCAAAGAATTCAAAACTCCGGTTATTGTCTTTAAATTTCTTGATTCAATCAAACCTAACCATAGTCAAACCAGCCTTCAACTCCTCCATCAATGCTATCAAAAAGACGCTCCAGAACTGGTTTACTACCTCCTCTCCCGTCGCCTTAGCCAACTAATCCAAGCTAAAGACTCACCCAACAGCCTCAAATCCAGTCCCTGGCAAATCAGCAAACTCAAATCTCAAACTAAAAATTTCACCCTTGAAAAATTACTCAAGCTCCATCAAAAACTGCTGGATATTGACTATCAAATTAAAACCGGCCAAACAGACATACCTCTAGCCGCCCACCTTGACCTGCTGCTGGCCAAACTTTAGAATTGAGCATATGAAGGAAACTCTATGAAACCAGTCTTTAAAGACAACATCTTCCGCGGTTATGATATTCGCGGCAAAATCCCCAGTGAACTCAACCAAGCCGGCGCCTATATTCTCGGTAGGGCTTATGGTACTTTTCTAACCCAAAGAAGGATCAATCAATGCGTGGCTGTCAACGACAACCGCCTCACCGCTGAAACCATCAAGGCTAACTTTATCAAAGGCCTCTTGGACTCTGGCATTAATGTCATTGACCACGGCTTAGGCCTTGTTTACTTCATGTACTTTTCCCAATATCACCACCAATCAAAAGGCGGCGTCTCCATCAGCGCTTCTCACAATCCCAAAGAATACAACGGCTTTAAGCTAGCTGTCGGTTTTTCTGACACCATGATTACCGAAGAAATCCAACAGCTCAAAAAAATTGCTAAATCAGGCAAATTTACTCAAGCCAAGAAAAAAGGCCAGCTCAAAAAAGAACCTATCTTTCCTGCCTACAAAAAAGACATTTTCAAAAGAATCCCTCAGAAACTCAACTTCAAAATCGTCATTGACGGCGGCAACTGCACTCCTGGTAAATTCCTCCCGGAAATCCTCAGGGAAGCCGGCTGCACCGTCATTGAGCAAAACACCCAGCTTGACGGCAACTTTCCCTTAGGCACCCCTGACCCAACCGAGGCTGATTATCTTGACCGCCTGGCTAAAGGCGTCACCAAAAACAAAGCCGATATCGGATTTTGTTATGACCCTGACGGCGACCGCACCGGCATTGTCGATGAGAATGGCCGGAAAATCTGGAATGATGTCCTAGTAGCTTTGTTTTCTAAAGATATCCTCGAACACATACCAAATAGTCCGATTATCTACAACACTCTCTGTTCCAAAGCTGTGACTGACACCATTAAAAAAGCTGGCGGCAAACCCATTATCTGGATCACCGGTCACTCCTTTATCAAAGCCAAGGTTAAGGAAGAAAGAGCTCCTTTCGGCGGCGAACTCTCCGGCCACTTCTTCTTCATGGACAACTTCTATGGCCATGATGACGGCGCTTTTGCCACCCTCCGCCTCCTTGCCTATTTACAAAGAACCAAACAAACCCTTAAACAAGCCATCAGCCAGCTGCCCCAATATGTTTCCAGCCCGGAAATTAAGCTCGGCCTGCCGGACAAGATTAAATTCAAGTTTGTCAAAAACATTATCGGCGGAGAACTGAAAAAACTCTACCCCAAGGCTGAATATATTGAAATCGACGGCGTTAGAATGGACACTCAAGAAACCATGGCCATTGTCCGCGCCAGCCAAAACGGTCCTTACATCACCATCAAGTACGAAGGCAAAACTCAAAAGCAATATGACACCTTAAAACAACAATTAAGGAAAATCCTCAAGTCCCATCAAGAAATTGACTGGAGTTACGGCGTCAACACCGATGCCTTTGATTAACCTATGAACATCCTTGACAACCCCACTCAAATGCAGCAACTCGACAAGCAAAATGTTTACCAATCGCTGGTTGACTTACCCAAACAATGCCAACACGCCTGGGATGAGGCTCAAAAAATCAGCCTTCCTGCCAACTATAAGCAAGTCAACAAAATTGTTATGGCTGGCATGGGCGGTTCAGGTCTGGGCGCTAGAATCATTGAATCAGTCTATGGTCTAAACTTAAAACAGCCTCTTGTGCGCATTAATGACTATGACTTGCCCAGCTGGGCAGATGAAAAAACTCTAGTCATTTGCTTCAGCTTTTCCGGCACTACCGAAGAAATTGTCTCCATCTCTAAACAGGCTCAAACTAAAAACTGTCCCTGGCTGGCTATCAGCGCCGGCGGAACCATTATCGAGCTGGTTAAAAAACATCATCGGCCTTTCTACCGGATTAACCCCGTCTATAACCCTTCTAAACAACCTCGCATGGCCATTGGCTACTCAGTCGTTGGCCAACTAGTCATGGCTCATAAAGCCGGACTGATCAACTTTACCGCCCAACGCCTCCAAGCCTTAATAGATACTATCGAAAAAACCCTTCAAAACACTACCATTGATCTCCCCGCTAACCAAAATCCCGCTAAAAAACTGGCTTCAAAGTTCTATGAAAAAGCTGTTGTCTTTGTGGCTGCTCGCCATATGACTGGCGGCCTGCACACTGTTAAAAATCAAATGAACGAAAACTCCAAAAATTTCTCGGTTCGCTTTGACGTTCCCGAAATGAACCACCACCTCATGGAAGGCCTACTCCATCCTCAATCAAACCCAAAACACCTGCTGTTTTTCCTCATCAGCTCTCAACTCTACCCTCCAAGAATATCTCAAAGAATGACCATTACTCAGCAGGTTGTCAAAAAGAATAAAATTAACACCGTCCTTTGGCAGGCTTCAGCCAAAGATAAGTTATCTCAAGTCTTTGAGTTGATCCAGTTCGTCGGCATGGCCAACTTCTATCTCAGCATGCTTTATAAAATCAATCCTGCCGAAATCCCTTGGGTCGATTACTTCAAAACCAAACTTGGCCAGCCGCTGGGGAAGTAGTAGAATAGATCAGAGGCCTGCCATGACTAAAACTCCCTTCATAGTCAACTTCAAGCAAGTCGATAAAGACGACATCGGCTTAGTCGGCGGCAAAGGCGCCAACCTGGGCGAGATGACCAAAGCCGGTTTTCCTGTTCCGCCCGGCTTCATCGTCACCTCAGCCGCCTACTATTATCTCTTAGACTACAACGCCCTCCGTCCGGCCATTAAAGATGTTCTTAAAAATCTTAATGTCCATGATCCCCGAAATTTAAACTCTGTCTCCAAAAAAATCAAAAATCTTATCCTCCACGCCAAGATCCCTGATGATTTAGCTCTACAAATCATCCGCCAATATCTCAAGTTAGGTAGGGGAATCAAACATACTTTAGTGGCCGCTCGTTCATCAGCCACCGCCGAAGACCTCCCCGATGCTTCCTTTGCCGGCCAGCAGGAAACCTTTCTCAATGTCCAAGGTGAAGCCAATCTTGTCCAAAAAGTCAGGGCCTGCTGGGCCTCACTCTTTGAAGCTCGCGCCATTTTCTACCGCCAAGAAAAAGGCTTTGATCACTTTAAAGTCGGCATTGCCGTCCCGGTCCAAAAAATGATCCAATCCCATGTTTCCGGCATCCTTTTTACCGTCAATCCGATTACCAATGACAAAAATCAGATTGTCATTGAAGCCATCTGGGGCCTGGGCGAAAAAGTGGTTCAAGGCGCCTACACCCCCGATCACTACCTGATCCAAAAAAACACCTGGAAAATCCTTCAAAAACAAGTCAACCTCCAAAAACTCCAACTGACTTTTTCCAAAGGCAAAAACAAAGAAACCAGAGTGCCTAAATCCAAACAAACCAAACCCAAATTGACCGAAAAACAGATCGTTGAGCTGGCTAAAATAGGTCAAAAAATTCAACAACACTACTTCTTTCCTCAAGATATCGAATGGGCCATGGAAGCTAACAAACTCTATATCGTCCAAACCCGGCCAGTCACCACCATCGGTGATCCTGATAAAAAAAAGGAATCCATCCTTAAAACCGATCATTTAAAACTCCTGCTTAAGGGTGACCCCGCCAGCCCCGGTATGGCCACCGGTCATGCCCGCCTGCTTAAATCCGCCAAAGAAATTCACCGAATCAAAGCTGGTGAAATTCTAGTCACTCCCATGACCACCCCTGACTTTGTCCCGGCCATGAAAAAAGCCGTTGCTATCGTCACCGACAAAGGCGGCCAAACTTCACACGCTGCCATTGTTTCAAGAGAACTGGGCATCCCTTGTATTGTCGGCACTGAAACCGCCACTCAAAAGTTAAAAACCGGCCAAGTCATTACCATTGACGGTAAAACCGGCCAAATTTTTAAGGGCGGCTCCAAACCGCAGGAAATTGAAACTCCCCCTGCTTCCAAAAAAAAGCCGAGTTCCAAAAAACCCAGTCCTAAAAAACTCAGCCCTAAGGAATTGACTCCCGACCTCCTGCCGACTGCCACCAAAATCTATGTCAACCTCGCTGAGCCAAGCCTGGCTGAGTCAGTCGCCCAGAAAAACGTTGACGGCGTTGGTTTACTCCGAGCCGAATTCATGATCGCTCAAATGGGCACCCATCCTAAAAAACTCATCCATGACCGAAAACAGCCAAAATTTATCAATGGCCTGGTTGACGGCTTAGCTAAATTTACTAAAGCCTTTTATCCCCGCCCGGTGATTTATCGCACCACTGACTTTAAAACCAACGAATATGCCAACCTCATCGGCGGCAAAGCTTATGAACCGGAAGAAGCCAATCCCATGCTCGGCTACCGCGGTGCCTATCGATATATCAACGACCAAAGAGTCTTTAACCTGGAACTCAAGGCCGTCTCCCATGTCCGCCATAAACTGGGCCTCACCAACCTCTGGCTGATGGTTCCTTTTGTCCGGACTGTCCGGGAACTTGCTCAAACCAAAAAAATCATCAGCAGCCATGGTCTTATCAGAAGCTCTTCTTTCAAACTCTGGATGATGGTAGAAATCCCCAGCAACGTCATTCTCCTTGAAAACTTCATCAAAGTTGGCATTGATGGCATCTCCATCGGCACCAATGATCTGACCATGCTTATCCTCGGTGTTGATCGCGACAACAGCGAAGTCACCCCCATCTACGATGAAAGGAACCCGGCTGTTCTCTGGGCTCTGGAAAAAACCATCAAAACCTGCAAAAAACTCAAGGTCACTTCTTCTATCTGCGGTCAAGCCCCCTCTGTTTATCCTGACTTAACTCAAAAACTGGTCCAGTGGGGGATCACCAGCGTTTCTGTCTCACCTGATATGATTGATCAAACCCGTCAGATTGTTTATCAAGCTGAACACCGTTTAGTTAAACATGGCAAAAATCGCTAAAATCAGGGCTCGGGAAATTCTTGATTCCCGCGGCACTCCCACCATTGAAACCACTGTTTGGCTGGATACCGGCCATTATGGCATTGCCTCTGCTCCTTCAGGTGCCTCTACCGGGAAATATGAGGCTCTTGAATTAAGAGACAACGATCCCAGCCGCTTCCACGGCCTGGGTGCTTTAAAAGCTGTCAATAATGTTAATCAACTGATTGCCTCTAAAATCATCGGCCTTGACCCCAGTCAGCAGACTGCTCTTGATCAAACCTTGATTAATCTTGACGGCACCGCCAACAAAAGCAAGCTGGGCGGCAACAGTATTCTTTCTGTTTCCGAAGCTGTTCTCAAAGCCGCTGCCGCTAGTTTTAACCTGCCTGTTTACCGCTATCTGGCCCAGAAATATCAACTGGTCAAAGACTTTAAAAAAATGCCCAACCCCACCTTTAATATTATTAATGGCGGTGCTCATGGCGCCGGCAACCTGGACTTTCAGGAGTTTCACATCGTTCCTTCAGTTCGCTTTCCCTATCATGAAGCATTGGAGATCGGTGGTGAAATCTACCACAGCCTGGAAAAAACCCTTCAGCGCCGCCGGGCTATCCACAGCGTTGGTGACGAAGGCGGTTTTGCCCCTAACCTTTTTACCAACATGGACGCCCTCGAAGTCATTCTCGAAGCCATCAAGCAAACCGAACACAAATTCGCCCAAGACGTCTTCTTAGGCCTTGATGTGGCTGCCTCTTGGTTTTACAAAAATGGCCGTTACCAGATTAAAGACCGAGCCCAGCCTTTTGACCGGAAGGAATTCATCGCCTACTACATCCAACTCAACCGTGAATACCGCCTTTTCTCTTTAGAGGATGCTTTAGAGCAGGATGACTGGCAAGGCTGGACTCAACTCACTTCAGAACTCAGTTCAGACACCTTAATTGTCGGCGATGATCTGCTCAGCACCAACAAAAGCAGGGTTGAAAAAGGCATTGCCAAGAAAGCCTGCAACGCCATCTTAGTCAAACCCAACCAAATCGGCACCATCTCTGAAACCATTGAAGTCATTAAAGTCTGCCGCCAAGCCGGCTGGAAAATCATTGTTTCCCATCGCTCCGGTGAAACCAACGACACCTTTATTGCCGACTTTGCCGTTGGCATCGCCGCTGACTACACCAAGTTCGGCGCCCCGGCCAGGGGAGAAAGAGTGGCTAAATACAACCGTTTGCTGGCAATTGAGTCTGAATTGAATAGATAGTATAGTGAAAACCAATGGCTAATCATCATACTCCGCCAGTAGTTCTCTTAATTTTAGACGGCTGGGGCATTGCTCCAGCTAGTCCGGGCAACGCCATCAGTCAAGCCAAAACTCCCTACTTTGACCAGCTTTACTCTGCCTACCCCCACACTCAACTGACAGCTGCCGGCGAAGCCGTTGGTCTGCCTCACGGCGAAGACGGCAATACCGAGGTCGGCCATATTAATCTTGGCGCCGGCCAAATTGTTTATCAAGATCTTCCCCGGATTAACACCGCCATCGCTGACGGCTCCTTCTTCCAAAACCAGGCTCTGCTTAGTGCCATTAATCACGCCAAGAAAAACAACTCCACTCTCCACCTTATCGGCTTGATTGGTTCTGGCGGCGTCCACACCAACAACGAACACCTCTTTGCTCTGATTAAATTAGCCAGTCTTCAAAAAATCAATCAACTCAGTCTTCATCTCTTCACCGACGGCCGCGACTCACCCCCCACCACCTCCCAAATCTATGTGGCTGAGGTCAAAAAACATCTCCAAACTGTCGGCATTGGTCGCATTGCTTCAATCATCGGCCGCTACTATGCCATGGACCGGGATTTCCGCTGGGCCAGAACCGAAAAAGCCTATCGCTGCCTAACCGAAGGCCTTGGCCAAAAAGCTGTCACCCCTGAACAAGCCATCCAAAAATCCTATCAAAACCAAAAAACCGATGAATTTATCGAACCGACCAACATTGTTGATGCCAGCGGCACCCCTCTCAGCCTGATTAAGGACAATGACGCTGTCATTTTCTACAACTTCCGGGTCGACCGGCCCCGCCAACTCACCAAAGCCTTTGTTTTAAAAGACTTTGAAGCCAAAGCCAATGAACTTGCCTTTGATCCTCTAGCCGACAAATACCTCCAAACCCACCTGCCTTACAAAATCACCACCACTCCGCCTTTCAAACGCTTTAAGTTTCTCAACAACCTCCTTTTTGTTACCATGACCGAGTACCAAAAAGGCCTGCCGGTTCACATCGCCATCGAACCCTTAAAAGTCAACTATCCCTTAGCCCGGATCATCTCTGAACGCAATCTTCGCCAGCTTCACTTAGCTGAAACCGAAAAAGAACGCTTTGTCACCTACTATTTCAACGGCCTCAGGGAACAAGCTTTTACCGGTGAAGACTGGCTGATCATTCCTTCGCCTAAAGTAGCCACCTATGATTTGAAGCCGGAGATGTCCACCCCGGAAATCACCCAAAAGTTAATTGAAAAACTTAAACTCCGCCAATATCAGTTCATTCTCGTCAACTTTGCCTGCCCGGACATGGTTGGCCATACCGGCAGCATCCCTGCCTCAATCAAGGCCTGCCAAGCAGTTGACCAAGCCCTAACCAAAATCATTCCTGCTATTCTAGCTGTTAATGGTACGGCCGTCATCACCGCTGACCACGGTAACACCGAAGAACTCATCAACCTCCAAACCGGCCAAGTCGACACCGAACATTCGGCTAATCCTGTTCCCCTTATCATCGTCTCCCAAGCATTCCAAGGCAAACCCAGAAATCTTACTCCTGGTGTCCTGGCTGACATCGCTCCCACCATTCTTAAACTCCTCAACATTCCTAAACCGCCAGTAATGACCGGCAAGAGTTTGCTATAATTAATCCATGAAAAAGCCCAAGCTGATCTCTAAAACCCTTAAAGCTCCTCCTAATCTTGTTAACTATCAAAAAACCTACTCAACCTTTAGCTACTCCCAATACAAAGATGAACTGGACTGGTTCCCCAACACCCATCTCAACGCTGCCTACAACGCCATTGACCGTCAAGCCATAGGTGTCAGAAAAAACAAAGTCGCTCTTTACTGGCATGGCCCTGATGACCAACAGCAGAAATTCACCTTTCAGGAACTCTCCCTCCTTTCCAACCAATTCGCCAACCTTCTCAAAAAACTCAAAATCAAAAAAGGTGATCGCGTCTTCTTCTTCCTTCCCCGTATCCCTGAACTCTACTACGGCTTTCTCGGCACCCTCAAAATCGGGGCCATTGCCGGCACCATGTTTTCTGCCTTTGGTGAACAAGCCCTAGAAGATCGGCTCAACGACAGCGATGCTGAAGTGCTGGTCACCAACTCTGAACTCCTCCCCCGGGTCAAAAAAATTCTCCATAAACTCCCTTATCTGAAACACATTCTGGTGACTGACTTTGATAAACACCAAGGCCGCTTTCAAAGCTTCCATCAACTCTTAACCTCCTCCAGTCAAAAACTAAAAGTAACCCACACCAAACCAGAAGATCCTGCCTTCATGCTCTATACTTCCGGCACCACCGGCAAACCCAAAGGCGTCATCCACCAGCACTATGCCATCCTCCACGAACACCTGACCGCCAAATGGGTCCTGGACATCAAAGACAGCGATGTTTACTGGTGTACCGCTGATCCCGGCTGGGTCACCGGCATTGCCTATGAAATCCTCGGCTCCTGGTCTATCGGCGCCTCTGCCCTGGTTTATGCCGGCCGCTTTTCTCCGGAAAAATGGTATCAGCTGATTGAAAAATATAAGGTTAACGTCTGGTACACTGCTCCTACCGCCATCAGAATGCTGGCGGCCAGCGGCCTGGATCTGGTCAAAAAATATGACCTCAGCAGTCTCCGCCACTTGGCCAGCGTCGGCGAACCCCTCAACCCTGAAGCTATCTATTGGGGCTTAAAAGCCTTTAATCTGCCTTTCCACGACAACTGGTGGCAGACAGAAACCGGCGGCATCATGATCGCCAACTTCCCCTGCCTCCCCATCAAAGTCGGTTCCATGGGTAAACCAGTCCCTGGCATTAAGGCCGAAATTGTTGACGACAACGCCAAACCAGTCCCTGTCGGCAAAGAAGGCCACCTGGCTCTCAAAGCTGGCTGGCCCTCAATGATGAAAAAAATCTGGCGTAGACCTAAGAAATACAAAAGCTACTTTAAAAAAGGCTGGTACATCTCTGGCGATAAAGCCTTCAAAGACAAAGACAACTATTTCTGGTTCTTAGGCAGAGCTGATGATGTCATCAAAACCGCTGGCGAAAGAGTCGGCCCTTTTGAAGTTGAATCCGCCTTGGTCTCTCACCCGGACATCATCGAAGCCGGCGTCATCGGCAAACCAGACGAGATGAGGGGCGAAATCATCAAAGCCTTTATTACCCTTAAATCAGGCGTCAAACCATCAGAAGCTCTCAAAAAAGAAATCGTCATTTACGTCAAAAAACATCTGGCCGGCCATGCCTATCCAAGGGAAATCGAGTTCAAGGACAAACTCCCCAAAACCAGATCCGGTAAAATCGTGAGACGCCTCCTCAAAGCCCAGGAACTGGGATTACCAATAGGGGATACCTCTACTCTGGAAGAGTATTAGTTGGATGGGTGAGCTCGTGAATGACGTTTGAACCAGTCTTCGTAATAGTAATCAGATCAAGTCTTGGATAACCAAAAAATGGCCTGATAAGAATTCTAGACTTTACAGAAATATTTTTATTCTCTCCGATAAATCTTTCAATTAATTTTCTATTCATG
>Ga0114923_10000937_pt1 | contig 20757 bp, 16 predicted proteins | sample SumtaG_FD_89578 | JGI IMG/M metagenome (GOLD analysis project Ga0114923, IMG submission 89578) | Deep subsurface microbial communities from Indian Ocean to uncover new lineages of life (NeLLi) - Sumatra_00157 metaG | ecosystem: Environmental > Aquatic > Marine > Oceanic > Sediment | place: near...
CGGTTATGACCGCCCTCTTGGCTATCAGAGAACCCTGAACCGCACCGAAATTGGCCTCCGGGATCACCGCCTGAAGCCGCATCATAGGCTCAAGCAGAACAGGAGAAGCCTTCTCAAGCACCTTACCGACTGCTATTACCGCCGCCTGCTCAAACGCAATATCTGATGAATCCACAGGATGAAAAGAACCGTCAATTAACGTAACCCTAACTCCTACAACAGTGTAACCCGCCAACGGGCCACTGCCCAACGCCTCTTTCACCCCCTTGTCCACCGACGAAATATATTCTCTCGGCACAGCTCCGCCCACAACCTGGTCTATAAACTCGATGTCTCGGCTGGGCATGCCCTCTTCGTTTAACAGCGGCTCGGCCCGGAGAACTACGTGACCAAATTGGCCCCGGCCACCCGTTTGCCGTACAAATTTGCCCGTCGCCTCGGCCTTGCCGGCAATCGTCTCCTTGTATGCCACACGGGGCCGGCCAACCCTTACCTTCACCTTCTTTTCCCTGACCAGCTTATGCTGCAATACCTCCAGATGAAGCTCACCCATGCCACTGATTATTGTCTGGCCCGTCTCACTGTCAACTTTGTACTCGAACGTCGGGTCCTCACGTTTGAGAAAAGACAATGCCTCTGCCAGTTTCGCCCTCTCAGCCGCCGTCGCAGGCTCTATCGACATATTTATCACCGTCTCAGGAAAGCTGATGCTCGGCAGACAAACGGCCTTTTTTGCCTCACAAATCGTATCCCCGGTAAGTGTATGCCTCAACCCAACCGCAGCAACAATATCACCAGCACCCGCTGAATCCAGTATCTCACGATCGCCGGCATGCATCTCGAATATTCTGGTAACATTCTCCCGCTTGTCTCGAGTCGCGTTCAGAACCCGGCTGCCCGATTTCAGTGTGCCCTGATAAATCCTCAAAAAATGCAAATCACCGTGAACATCGCCGGTAATCTTGAAGGCCAGAGCAACCAGACTACCCGACCGGTCGCACTTGACCACAACCGTCTTGCTCGTATCATTCGGCTTGTGCGCAACGATATCCGGCTTGTCCAGCGGGCTCGGAAGATACCACACAACCGCGTCAAGCAGCCGCTGCACACCCACATACTTCAGCGCCGAGCCCACGAGCACAGGATGAAGCTTGCTCGACAAAGTCCCCTTCCGGATGGCTCGCTTGATCATCTCGACATCGACCGGCCTGTCGTGAACGTAATGGTCCATCAATTCCGTATCCACCTCGGCCGCAAGCTCAATCATCCTTTGCCTGTGCTGCCTGGCCGCCTCTTTATAATCCGCTGGTATCTCGGCCTCCTCGAAAGTCGCGCCCAGCTTCTCGGCCCTATAATAAACCGCCCTCATCTGGAGCAAATCAATTATCCCCGCAAAGCTGTCAGCCGCCCCAATCGGAAGCTGCATAATAACCGGGTTGGCGACGAGTTTGTCCCGGATGCTTTCAACGCACATCTCAAAATCCGCCCCCACTTTGTCCATCTTGTTTACAAAGCACAAACAGGGCAAATCGTACTTTTGACCCTGTTTCCATACCGTCTCGCTCTGGGCCTGAACCCCCTCGCTGCCGTCAAAAACCGCTACCGCCCCATCAAGCACACGCAGCGACCTTTCCACTTCCGCCGTAAAGTCGATATGCCCCGGCGTATCAATAAGATTTATCTCAGAATCGTGCCACGGACATTTCGTCGCCGCAGATGTAATAGTGATACCCCTTTTCTGTTCTTCCTCCAGATAGTCCATCACCGCTGTGCCTTTGTGCACCTCTCCCATCTTGTAGGTCTTGCCCGCATAATAAAGTATGCGCTCGGTCACCGTGGTCTTGCCCGCATCAATGTGGGCAATAATCCCGATATTCCGCAATTTGCCAAGGTCACTGGACATGTCTTTAAGGCCTCTCTAACTGCCCGGCCGGCTCAAAAAAGCAAGCTAAAATCTCTCAAAACATCCTTAAGCACATAAAAAAACTGCCATGGTTTCGAAGACTCCACCATGGCAGATGTAATCGGCTATCTATTACCAGGCGAAATGGGCGAACGCCTTATTCGCCTCGGCCATCCTGTGAATATTTTCGCGCGTCGTCATCGCCCCGCCCTGACCGTTGTACGCGTCCATCAACTCCGATGCCAGCCGCTCGCGCATAGGCTTACCCTTCTTGGACCGCGCCGACTGAAGTATCCACCTGAACGCCAAAGATCGCTGACGCCTCGAATTCACCTGCATCGGAACCTGATAACTGGCACCACCAACACGCTTACTCCGAACCTCCAGCAAAGGTTTTACGTTACCGATGGCCTTTTCAAACACCGCCAAGGGCTCGGCATCCTTGAGCTTTTTCTCAATCAGGTCCATAGCGTCATAAAAAACCTTTTGGGCAACGTTTTTCTCGCCCTCAAGCATCAAACAGTTGACAAACTTCGACACCAGCTTGCTGTTGTATCGCGGGTCCGGTTTCAACTGCTCGGCTGATTTTGTAAACTTCTTAGCCATTACTTCGCCTTCTTAGCACCATACTTGCTTCTGCCCTGCTTACGCCCGTCCACGCCGGCACAATCAAGAACACCGCGAATAACGTGGTATCGCACACCCGGAAGGTCTCTGACTCGACCGCCGCGAATCAAGACCATGCTATGCTCCTGAAGATTGTGGTCGATGCCTGGTATGTACGAAGTGACCTCAACACCGTTAGTCAGCCTCACACGCGCAATCTTCCGCAACGCTGAGTTCGGTTTCTTCGGCGTCTGCGTACGAACAATCAGACACACACCTCGTTTTTGTGGGCTGCCGCTTATTTCCGAAACACGCTTACGGCCCTTCCTTTTTTTTCTCGGCCGTCTCACTAACTGATTTATTGTTGGCATAGCTTACCGGCTTACCTAATGGCCCTGAACCACCAGAAGCCCTCTCCGTCACTTTAACCTGTTAACAATCTTCAATCACTAATCTATACCTAAAGCCTCCTTGACCTTCAATTCGGCCTCGGTCTCCGCCGCTTTGGCTTCTTCGACCTCCTCTACCCGAAGTTCCTTCGGAACCGGCGCCTCGGCCAGGTGCTTTATCCTCATCTCAAGATGCGGCCGGAAAGCCGTACCAGCCGGTATCAAGTGTCCCAGTATCACGTTCTCCTTCAGGCCCGTAAGATTATCCACTTTACCCGCTAACGCAGCCTCGGTCAAGACCTTTGTTGTCTGCTGGAAGCTCGCCGCCGCAATAAAGCTGTCCGACCACAGTGACGCCTTCGTTATTCCCAATAAAAGCGTCTTGGCCGTAGCAAATTTCGGCTTTTTGCCCTTCGCAGGCGTGCCGCCAATCATTTCTATTTTCTCATTGATTTGTGCGAGTTTTTCTTTTTCCACGACCTGGCCTTCGGTCAAATCGGGCGAGTCCCCTGCGTTGCTAATCTTCACGCTCCTGGCTAATTGCTCGTTGGCCTGCCGGAAAACAAACTTATCCGCAACCTCTCCCGGCAAAAACGAACTGTCCCCTACAGACTCAATCTCGATTTTGCGCATCATCTGCGTACAGATAATCTCGATGTGCTTGTCGTTGATATTGACGTTCTGCGAGCGGTACACATTCTGAATTTCCCCTATCAGATACCTCTGTAGCGCCTCTTCTCCCTTAATTCGCAGAATATCGTGTGGCACCAAAGGCCCATCCGTCAGCACCTCTCCCGCCTCGATAAAGTCACCCGTATGCACATTCAGGTGCCTGTCGCGAGGAACATTGTGCTCCTTTTCCATACCGGATTCCGCCCGCACTGTGATGGTCATCTTGCCCTTACGCTTGTCGCTCTTGATTTCGACCCGCCCGCTGATTTCAGCCATTGCCGCAGGGTCTTTCGGCTTGCGAGCCTCGAACACCTCGGTCACTCTGGGCAGACCGCCGGTAATATCCTGTGTGCCGCCGGTCGCACGCGGCTGATGAGCAAGAAGCTCGCCCGCCTGGACCTGCTGGCCCTCAAGAACCTCTATCCGGGCCCCCGCCGGCAGATAATGGACGTCCAGAATCTTGCCCGCCGAATCTTCTATCATGATTTGCGGATGCTTGTCGCCCTTGTGCTCGATAACTATCGGTTTGCCGGCCTGGCCTTTACGCTCCTCTTCGATTCGAATCGTCTCGCCCTCAACCACATCTACGAATCGAATGATACCGCTCACCTCTGCCAGAATCGGCGTCCTGTGCGGGTCCCAGTTGAACAATACCGCCCCAGACTCGACAGCCTGACCGTCTTCGACCCGAATTACACCACCGTACGGTATTCTGAACCTGTCAAGCTCCCTGTCTTTTTCATCCAGAAGCGCCATCTCACCGTTGCGCTTGAGCGATATAATCTGCTCGGAGCCATCCTCACGTTTGAACCGCACCGCGTTGACATCACGATACTGAACTTTCCCCGCCTGCGGGGCCTTCCGCTGACGCTCTAAGATGGTGCGCGAAGCGATACCGCCTGTATGGAACGTTCGAAGCGTAAGCTGAGTCCCCGGCTCGCCAATCGATTGAGCCGCAACAATACCTACCGCCATACCTTCCTCAACGAGCCTGCTTGTACCCATGTCCCATCCGTAGCATTTCGCACAGACGCCGAACGGACTGTCGCAGGTCAAAGAACTCCTTACCCTGATGGCGTCAAGACCCATATCTTCTATCTTTGTTGCTATTTGAGGCGTTATGACCTGGTTCTCAACAACAATCATCTCATCGGTCATCGGATTGCGAATATTGTCCCTGGCCGTCCTGCCCGTCACAAGCTGCGAAAGAGGGATATCAACCTGCTCGCCCCGGCTGATAATGCTCTTGGTAACACCCTGCAACGTGCCGCAGTCACGCTCGGTGACAATCAGATTCTGCGCAACGTCGATAAGTTTGCGAGTCAGATAACCACTGTTGGCCGTCTTCAACGCCGTATCAGCCAGACCCTTTCTGGCGCCGTGCGTAGAGCTGAAGTACTCCAGAACCGTCATGCCCTCACGGAAGTTCGACTTAATCGGCGTCTCGATAATCTCACCGCTGGGCTTGGCCATCAGCGCCCTCATGCCGGCCAACTGCTGAATCTGGTCCACGCTGCCTCGGGCTCCCGAATCGCTCATAAGGTATATCGGATTAAGATATGGGCTTCCGTCGGCTTTCGTATCTTCCTTGAACCCGCGCATCATTTCGTTGGTGACCGCAACACGCGCGTGAGTCCACGCATCGATGACCTGATTGTATCTTTCGCCCTCGGTCAGAACACCCGAATCATAATTCTTTTGTATCTTGGCCACCCTCTTGACGGTCTCATCGATAATCTGCTGCTTCTTTACCGGAATCTTCAAATCCAAAAGCCCGAAACTCACCCCGGAAAGCGTCGCGTATTGAAAACCTAAATCCTTAATTCTGTCAAGCAAATCAATCGTCTTGGCGCTGCCGGCTACCTCGTAACAGTCCGTTATTATCTGCCCCAGCCTCTTCTGATTCAACGCCATATTATAGAACGGCATCTCCGTCGGCAGTATGTCATTGAAGATGCACCTGCCTACCGTCGTCTCAATCACTTTGTAGATTGACTCGGCCCCGCCTCGCTGGGCTTTGGAATTCGCAGCCGCAACAAGCGCCTCTTGACGGTCCTCGTTCGATTCAATCACATGCTTGTTGGAAAGTTTTACCTTGACACTCGCCAACAGGCTCACCTTGCCCGTTTGATGCGCCATCATCGCCTCGAACGGGTCCCTGAACAGCATGCCCTCGCCCTTTTCAGCCGCGACCATCGAAGTCAGGTAAAAATTACCCATAACCATATCCTGTGACGGACCCACCATAGGAGAGCCGTTCGCAGGTGAAAAAACGTTACTAACTGTCGTCATCAACGTATGGGTCTCAACCTGCGCCTCAATACTCAACGGCAGATGAACCGCCATCTGGTCGCCGTCGAAATCGGCGTTAAAGCCTTTGCACGCAAGCGGATGAAGCATAATGGCGTTACCTTCGACAAGAGTAGGTTCGAACGCCTGAACACCCATCCGGTGAAGCGTCGGAGCACGGTTAAGCATAACAGGATGCTGATGAATGACCTCCTCCAGAACGTCCCATATCTGTTCTTCGCGCCTTTCTATCATACGCTTAGCGCTTTTGATGGTATCGGCAAGACCGTGCTGTTTGAGCTTGCGGATGATAAAAGGCTGGTAAAGTTCCAGCGCTATCCTCTTGGGAAGACCACACTGGTGCAGCTTCAGACTCGGTCCAACCACAATCACAGAACGTGCCGAGTAATCCACACGCTTACCCAGCAGGTTCTCCCGGAACCGGCCCTGCTTGCCCTTAATCATATCTGCCAAACTCTTCAATGGCCGATTATTGCTGCCCAGCACCGGCCGGCGGCAGCGAGTGTTGTCCATCAGTGAATCAACCGCCTGCTGAAGCATCCTTTTTTCATTGCGGATAATCACCTCCGGCGCATTGAGGTCTATAAGCTTCTTCAGCCGATTGTTCCTGTTGATAATCCGCCGATAAAGGTCGTTCAAATCGCTCGTCGCAAAGTTGCCGCTCTCCAGAAGAACCAAAGGACGTAAATCCGGTGGTATAACAGGAATCACGTCAAGGACAAACCACTCCGGCTTGTTTGTGCTGTTCTTGATCGCGTTGACCGTCTTAAGTCGCTTCGTAAGGTCACGAAGCTTCTGTTTGCTGCCCGTCTTGGCTATATCAGCACTCAACTCGGCACTTAACACATCCAAATCAAAGTTCGTTAAAAGTGCCTTGATACCCTCAGCACCCATAACCGCCTTGAACCCGCTGCCATACTTGCTGCTCGCCTCCCGGTATTCCTCCTCGCTCAGAAGCTGGCCCACCTTAAGAGGACTCTGGCCCGCATCGACGACAACGTAGTCCTGGAAATAGATTATCTTCTCCAAATCCGCCGTCTTCATCGCCAGAAGCGTCCCAAGATGGTTCGGTATCGACGCGAAAAACCAGATGTGTACCACCGGAGCCGCAAGGTTGATATGACCCATCCGCTTACGACGGACCCGGCTGTGCGTGACCTTCACGCCGCACCGGTCGCAGATAATCCCCTTGAATTTCGTGCCCTTGTATTTGCCGCAGGCACACTCCCAGTCGCGCTCCGGCCCGAAGATACGCTCGCAGAACAATCCGTCTTTCTCCGGCCGATACGTTCGGTAGTTAATAGTCTCCGGCTTGCGAACCTCACCGAATGACCAGCTACGGATGTCGTTCGGACCCGCAAGAGAAATCTTCACCGAACCGTAATCATTAATTCTGTCGTAAATATTGCCTAACATTTAAGACCTCTTACCAAATAACAGTAAAAGCCCCGACTTTTCTTTTCTGCCCGATGGCACTCTATGCCTCGCGGCCCTAATAAGCCGTGCCGGAAGCCGGCACCGTTCCTCCAAGACGTTTCTTCTCAAGCTGGATATTCAAGCCCAATCCTCTGATTTCATTGCACAGCACGTCAAAGCTCAACGGTGTGCCAGCCTCGAGGGTATTCTGGCCCTTGACCATCGACTCATATATCTTGGTCCGGCCCTCGACATCGTCGCTTTTGACCGTCAGCATCTCCTGCAGCGTGTAACTTGCGCCGTAGCCCTCAAGCGCCCACACCTCCATCTCACCAAACCTCTGTCCGCCGGTCCTCGCCTTGCCGCCCAATGGCTGCTGCGTAATCAGACTGTAAGGCCCCGTCGCCCTAGCGTGAATCTTGTCGTCCACCAGGTGGTGCAGTTTCATCATATAGATGTAGCCGATTGTCGCCTGCTGGTCGAAGGGCTCACCCGTCCTGCCGTCATAAAGCTGCGTCTTCAATGTCTGCGGAACGTGCACAAAGGATTCATCTTCGCCCGGCGGCTCCTTATTAGCTTCGAGTTCGGACTCCCGCTTCGTAACAAGCTCGTTCGCCTCCTCGGTCAAACGCTTGATGTCATCTTCGTTCGCACCGTCGAATACCGGCGTGAGAGCGTCAAAACCAAGAACCTTCGAAACCCATCCAAGGTGTGTCTCAAGAATCTGCCCCACGTTCATTCGGCTCGGCACGCCCAGGGGATTCAGCATGATATCCAAAGGCGTCCCGTCAGCCAGAAACGGCATGTCCTCTTCAGGCATAATCTTCGCGATAACTCCCTTATTACCGTGCCGGCCCGCCATCTTGTCACCAATCGAAAGAGTCCTCTTGGTCGCACAGTAAATCTTGACCATCTCAAGCACGCCGCTCGGAAGCTCATCACCGTGCTTTATGTGCTCAATCCTGCGCTGCTTCTGCTCCTCAAACCCGGTTATCTTGACCCAGAACTTATCGACCATCTTCTTTACGTCGTTTCTGGCCGATGCAGGCCTGACCCATTTGATATCAAAGTGTTCTATCTGCTCATGGATAACCTCGTCGTCTTCGCTGACACCTGCTTTCTGACGCGTCGACGAATCTATAATCGTTACGTCGAACTTCTCATGAATCGCCTCAATCATCTGCCGGAAAACCAGGCATTCCTTCGCACGAATCTCCTGCTGGCATTGCCTTATCTGGGTTTTGACCGCCTTTTTCTGCTCATCGCCGCCCGCGCCGCGACGGGTGAATCTTTCAGTCCTGATTACAACACCTTCATATCCGCTGGGCAACTCCAGAGAATCGTTCTTGACATCTTCGCCGGCCCTGCCGAATATCGCGTGAAGAAGCTTCTCTTCCGGAGTAAGTTCCGTCTTGCTCTTGGGTACAACTTTGCCAACCAGAATATCACCCGGACAGACCCTTGTACCCTCACTAATTATCCCGTGCTCATCCAGGTTCCGCAGCGCCTTCTCGCTCACGTTGGGAATATCATTCGTAAATTCCTCTCTGCCCAGACGTGTCTCACGAACCTCCGCCGTAAATTCGTCGATGTGAATACTGGTAAACCGGTCCTGCTTCACCAGCTTCTCACTCACTATAATTGCATCTTCGAAATTGAATCCGTCGAACGACACAAAACCGACCAGCACATTCTTTCCCAGCGCCAGCACGCCGTGGTCCGTCCCACCGCCGTCGGCAATAACCTGCCCCTTCGTCACCTTCTCGCCGGGCTCGACTATCGGCTTTTGGTTCAGACAGGTCCTTTCGTTCAGACCCACGAATTTCGAAAGCTCATGCTCATCCGTATGGCTTATCACTATCCGCGACGAATCCCCCGCCGTAACCACGCCCGCGCTTTTCGCACGTATAACCATACTCGAGTTGGCGCCGACCATTTTCTCCATTCCCGTCCCCACCAGAGGCCGCTCCGCCTGAAGAAGCGGGACCGCCTGCCGCTGCATATTCGAGCCCATAAGAGCCCGGTTCGCATCGTCGTGTTCGAGGAATGGAATCAGCGATGCCGAAACACCCACTATCTGTTTCGACGAAACGTCAACATAATCCACATCACCGCTTGCCACCTGCGCCAGCTCGCCGCCCTTCATAACCAGAACCATACCTTTTTTGATCTTCCCGGTCGCCTGGTCCACAGTGCCCGGCGCTGCTATTACCGCTTTCATATCCTCGTCGGCACGCAGGTATTCAACATGGTCGCTGACCTTACCGTTCTTGACCTTCAGATACGGCGTCAGCAGAAATCCATATTCATTAACCGTTCCAAATATCGCCAGTGACGAAATCAAACCGATGTTCATACCTTCCGGCGTCTCGATGGGACAAATCCGACCGTAGTGGCTGATATGCACATCCCGGACCTCAAAGCCCGCACGCCTTCTGTTCAACCCGCCCGGGCCCAACGCCGAGAGCCGCCTCTCGTGAGTTAATTGGCTTAAGGCATTCGTCTGGTCGACAATCTGGCTCAGCTCGCTGCGACCGAAGAAATAATTTATCGCACTGGAAACACTCTTGGAGTTGATTAGGTCTGCGATGCGTATCTGGTCAGGATCTTCTCGCTTCATACTCATCCGTTCCTGAACCGTCTTGCGAAGCTTCAGAAGCCCCTTCCTTATTTCGTCCGAAGCCAGCTCGCCGATGGTTCGAAGTCTCCTGTTACCCAGATGGTCGATATCGTCAACCGTCGCCTTGGATGCCGGGTCCGGGTCACGCAGCGCCAGTATGTACTTCATTGTGTTGAGAAAATCCCCCGGCTGCAGAGTCATAACCTTTTCATCCACTGCCTGTCCGAATTTGCGATTCAATCTGAACCTGCCCACTTTACCCAGGCGGTATCGTCTGTCGTCGAAGAATTTCTCCTCAAAGAAGCTCTTGGCTTTCTCCTCACTTGGCGGATTACCCGGACGAAGCCTCATATAAAACTTCAACAACGCCTGCTCATGACTTTGACAGGTGTCCTCGCCCAGCGTGTTCAAAACAAGCGGGTCGTTTACCTTCTCAATTACTTCAACTCTCTTTACCCCGCTCTGCTGTATCAGCGAGACCCTGTCGCTTATCTGAGTGCCCGCCTTGACAATAATCTCACCGGATTTCGTATCAACAATCGGACCGACCGCCCACATCTCAGGCGTCAGCTTCGCCTTCGGCACTGTCTTTGTCGGATAGAAAGCACGTATGATGTCCTCTGTCTGGCTGTAATCCGGCGATACTGCCCGCAGAAATATGGTCGCAGGTATCTTGCTGGACTGGTCAATCTTGACCACAAGAATGTCTTTATGAGTCACGCTCATCTCTATCCAGCTGCCCCTCTCAGGTATTATCCTCGCTCCGTGAAGTATTCTGTCACCTTCCTTGCTGTCAATGACAAAATCCACACCCGGACTTCGGTGCAGCTGACTGACTATCACACGTTCGGCCCCATTGATGATAAATTCACCACCGCCTATCATCTTCGGCATTTCACCCAGATATACCGGCTGCTCAGCCAAATCAGCACCCTCTTTTCTCTTCAGCCTGCAACTGACCTTCAGTGGGTAACCGTATGTAAGCCGCAACTGTCGGCACTCGGTAACCGTGTAACGCGGATCCTCCAGATCGTAGCAAATATACTCAAGAAGCATCGTCTTGTCGTAGCTTTCGATAGGAAATATCTCGCTAAACAGCGCCTCCATGCCCACCTTTTTTCGCTTGTTCGCCGCAACATCAAGTTGCAGGAACCCCGCGTAACTGTTGCGCTGTATCGCGACCAGCTCAGGAATCTTGACCGCATCTTTAATCTTACCGAAATTACGTTCCGGCCGTTCTCTTTTTATCTGCGACATTAGACATCTCCAGCACTAAAATGTCTTCTCTGCTTCTCGTCTGTCACCCTACCGTCTCAAGTACCGTATCTATCGCTTTTGCTCTCAGCGTATACCGACCCCCCGTATCTCCTTGTTTTGCCCGCAAGGGCCGTACAGGACATTTGACCAAGCTGTACGCTTCGAAATTAAGTACAAAGCCAAACCAACCCGTCTTTTGTATTTACGACTGTCCCGCCCGCAACGGGCACTCGCCTTTTTATTTTATCTCAACAACCGCACCCACCGCCTCCAACTTCTTCTGCGCAGCCTCGGCCTCTTCCTTGGGAATATCCTCTTTCACTGTTTTGGGAGCGCCTTCCACAAGGTCCTTGGCCTCTTTCAGACCCAGGCCCGTCATCGCACGAACCTCCTTGATAACCTGAATCTTCTTGTCTCCATATTCCTTCAATACCACATCAAATGTCGTCTTCTCCTCAACCTCCTCGGCAGGAGCCGCCGCAGGGCCGGCCATCATTACCGCACCGCCCGCCGCCGGCTCTATGCCGTGCTCGTCCTTAAGATAGTCGCCAAGCTCTTTCGCCTGCATCAGCGTAAGACCAACTATCTTGTCACCAAGAGCAACTGTCTCCTTGCTCCACTTGGTCGCTTGTTTCTCCTCTTTGGCTTCTTTCTTGGTTTCTTTCTTTGGTTCTGCCTTGGCTTCTTTCTTCGGTTCTGTCTTGGCTGCCTCTTTCGCGCCTTTGTTTTCCTTCACTTGTTCGTCTGCCATTGTCTATTAACTCCCATTAACCAATGCCCGTGGTAGCCGATACACCGGCCCGCGAAACTACGCCGTTTCGTTTAACCCCACATCTCAACCCGGGGACAACCACTAAGGCTATTAGAAATCTTCAATACCAACCTCAATTCACGCCGCTTGCTTCTCGCCCTTTTCTATCATGGCCTTAATGCACCCGGCTATCACACCCGCCGGACCACACACCGCCGAAACCAACTTGCCGCCGGGCGACTGCAGCGTCGTCACTATTGTGCCCTGAAGCTCGCCTCGCGACAGCATCGTCGAAAGCTCCTTCGCCCCCTCAGCCTCCAGTGCCGAACCTTCGAGAAACCCTCCTTTTATCGCAAGCACCGGCAGTCGTTTACACCACGCCGCCATCTCCCTGGCAACATCAACTATACTGTCACCGCCGTAAGCTATCGTGCACTGCCCACTGAGCAATACGCCGGCATCAGCCATATCAAGATTCGCTAGCGCCCTCTTGAAAAGAGAGTTCGTCACGACCATCAACCCGATACCTTTGCTCCCAAGCTCGCCCCGCATCACGTTATTGTCCACGCCGTTAATACCTACAGTACTTACGACCAGAAAATCCCGAATGTTCCGCTCAGCTATGCTCTTTTCCAACTCAACCTGAAGAAGCTCTTTTATATATTTGCTCATTCTACCACCTTCTCTGCTAACCTGCTTGAAACGCCGAAAAACCGGCCGCACCGCACTCTCAACACTACCTGCTCCGGCTCGACCGTGTTCATCGCCAAAAAAAGACCTTCCAAACTAAACACTCACTCTCACGCTCGGGCTCATCGTCGCACAAATACATATCTTTTTGACATACGTGCCCTTTGACGCTGCCGGCCTGACCTTCTTTATATGCGAAACAAATGCCTCGATATTCTCCACCAGCTTTGCACTATCGAAACTCTGTTTGCCGACCACAGCGTGCACGTTACCGCCCGAATCGTTCCTGAACTCAATCTTGCCCGCAGTAAACTCCGCAACAGCCCTCGCCACATCCGGCGTTATCGTGCCGTTCTTCGGTGAAGGCATCTTGCCCTGCGGGCCCAATATCCTGCCCAGCCTGCCGACCTTGCCCATTACCTTCGGCGAAGCCACCGCTACCTCAAAGTCCGCCCAGCCATCCGATACCTTCTTTACTAATTCGTCACAGCCGGCCTCCACCGCACCGGCTTTCTTTGCCGCCTCGACGTCCGATTCCTCGCAAAACGCCACAACTTTTTTCTGCTTGCCTATCCCGTGAGGCAAAGACAGCGACCCTCTGACAAGCTGGTCGGCCTGCTTGGGGTCAATACCCAACTGAAGCACACACTCAACCGTCTGGTCAAACTTGACCGACTTGAATGACTTGACCTTATCAACCGCCTCGCCCAAGCTCACAAGTTCATTGCTCACCTGGCCCGACTCGTCTTTGTATCTTTTGCTACGAAATCCCATACCTCATCTCCAATCTCGCGAAAATCCAGCCGCTCCTCGGCCCTCGCTCCCACTGCTCTTTCGTTTTGCCGTGGTCCGCAAAACCTGCCAATAACCTTAATCAGTCCTCTATCTCTATGCCCATACTACGGGCTGTACCTCTTATGATTTTTTCCGCCTGGTCCATGTCGTATGCGTTCAAGTCCCTGAACTTGGTCTCAGTTATCTGACGCAATTGCTCGGCCGTTATCGTACCGACCTTCTCTTTGTTCGGTACGCCGCTGCCTTTCGCTATCTCGGCTGCCTGCTTTAACAAAACCGCCGCCGGTGGAGCCTTCACTTCAAATGTAAAGCTCTTGTCCTTAAAAACCGTAAGAACCACAGGAACCGTTGTCCCGTTCAACTCTTTAGTCCGCTCATTGAACTGTGAAACAAACTGGCCGATATTGACACCGTGCTGACCCAACGCCGGGCCTATCGGCGGTGCAGGCGTCGCCTGACCGCCCGGTGCCTGCAATTTTATCGTTACCGCTACTTCTTTGGCCATAATTCACTTTCTCGCAACTGCCGTAAACTCACCGAAAAGCCTCGATACTTTCAAACCTTCTCAATCTGCCAGTACTCTATATCCAACGGCGTGCTCCGACCGAATATCGTCACAATAACCGTCACTATCCCACGTTCAGGGTCTATCGAATCGACCACTCCCTCGGAGTTCTCAAAAGCACCCTCTCGTATCTTAATCTGGTCACCTTTACTGAACTCGACCCGGATGCTCGGAGCCTCATCGGGCTTTTCTGCCTCCAAAAGCACTTTCGCCACGTCCGTGTCGCGCATGGGCGTAGGAATGCCTTCGGTCCCGACAAAATCACCCGCACCGGTCGTCTCTTTAATCATAAACCAGACCTTCTCTGGCACCCTGCCCTCTTCGCCCGCATCCATCTCCATAAAAACATAGCCCGGGTACAGCTTACGCTTGTGAACCGTCTGCTTGCTGCCGCGAATCCTTTTCACCCGTTCCACAGGCACCTCTATCCTGCCCACAACCTCGGCCAGACCCTCCCTCTGGACCTTCTGCAGCAAAGTGTCCCTGACCAGCTCTTCCTTATTCGAAGCAACTCGTAAAACGTACCACTGCATCGCAAACTCTCTTCGCTTCTCTGTCTGTTCACTCGCCCGCCCGCAGGCCATTACGCGAACCGGACTACTCCAACAGCCAACTGAAAAACAGCCTGAAACTTAAGTCCGTAACGCCCAGCAAAATTGCCATCCCTACTACAACAACTATTACCACACAAGTCGAAACCACTATCTCACGCCGGCTCGACCAACTCACCTTTTTCATCTCCCCCTCGGCTGAAATCATAAAATCCGCCACCTTATGCTTGTTCAGAAGCCAAAACATAAAAATCCCAAGACCAACAAAAACTCCCACAGGAACCATCGTCGAAATCCACAATGCCGCCCTGCGGCTCACGCCCCACTCAGCCGCCTGTAACTTGCTATATAACCGCAAACAGCCCAGCGCACCAATCAGACCCGCCGCAAAACCGGTGCCCAGACGAGCAAATTTACCCTGACCACGTTTGTAAATCTCAAGTGCCATAATACTCCATTTGTCCTGACGTGGCTGCTGCTCGCAACCAACACTTAACAATCCTTCACGTCGCCATTGACACTGCCTCACGGCAATAACCACTTCTTCAACAGGCCAGGGAGGAATTGAACCCCCAACCTTCGGTTTTGGAGACCGACGCTCTGCCAATTGAGCTACTGGCCTATGACCTTTTGGGTTCTATCCCTGCAAACGATTCTGATATAAACTACTTGCGACGAATCTTGTGAGTTGTATGCTTCCGTTCACTCCTGCAGAATTTCTTCAGCTCCAGTTTCGGCGTTCCTGCCGCTACACTCACTTCCGTCCTGTAGTTCCGCTGGCCGCAATCCTTGCATTCCAGCCACACATATTCTCTTTTACTCTTTTTTTTCGCCATTGGATTCAGCCTGCGCCCCGCTACACAGACGCGCCTCTAAAACACATCAACTCCTCGGGCCACAACTGCTTGCCCGCAATAGAAACAGCTTTATCCCTTGCCTCTCCAGACTTTTCGGCCGTAAGGCTCAACACATACTCAGAATTGGTCATTCAAGGACCTTTGTAACCACACCGGCGCCGACGGTTCGGCCGCCCTCACGAATTGCAAATCGAAGACCTTCCTCCATTGCTATCGGGGCAATAATCTGCACCTCCATCGCTATGTTATCACCCGGCATGCACATCTCCGCCGGCTTGCCTTCCCTGCTCTGCAATCCAAGAATACTACCGGTGATATCGGTTGTCCTGAAGTAAAACTGCGGCTTGTAATTCGGGAAAAACGGCGTATGACGCCCGCCTTCCTCCTTGGTCAGAACATAAACCTCGGACATAAACTTCGTATGCGGTGTAATCGACTTCGGTGCGGCAACCACCTGTCCTCTCTGAAGATCTTTCTTCTCAACACCACGCAAAAGTATACCGATATTGTCGCCCGCCTGGCCATCATCGAGGGTTTTGTTAAACATTTCCACGCCGGTAACAACCGTCTTGCGAGTTTCCTTGGCAAGACCTACAACCTCGACTTCCTCGCCTACCCGAACCTTGCCTCGCTCGACCCTGCCGGTACCGACCGTACCCCGACCCTTTATGCTGAAAACGTCCTCTATCGGCAACAGGAACGGCTTGTCAACATCACGCTCCGGAATCGGAATATAATCGTCAACTGCCGCCATAAGTTCGTCAACACACTTGCACGCCTCATCGTCTTTGCCTTCGCTTTCCATCGCCGCCAGTGCAGAACCCTTGATGATAGGTATCTCATCGCCCGGAAACTCATATTTGCTCAAAAGCTCCCGAACCTCAAGCTCTACCAGTTCCAGCAGCTCGGGGTCGTCAACCTGGTCTGTCTTGTTCATGAACACCACGATGCGAGGAACGTTCACCTGGCGGGCCAAAAGAATGTGTTCCCGCGTCTGAGGCATCGGACCGTCGCTCGCCGCCACCACTAAAATAGCACCGTCCATCTGAGCCGCACCGGTAATCATATTCTTGATATAGTCGGCGTGACCCGGGCAGTCCACATGCGCGTAGTGACGCTTCTCTGTCTCGTACTCTATGTGCGCGGTGTTTATCGTAATGCCTCGCTCCTTCTCTTCCGGAGCGTTATCGATATCCTCGAACTTCTTGACAGTCCCCTTGCCCAGCTTCTTTGCCAGCCGCATCGTAATCGCCGCTGTCAGCGTCGTCTTGCCGTGGTCGATATGGCCGATAGTCCCGATGTTTATGTGTGGTTTGGTCCTCTCAAATACCGCCTTAGCCATCTTAGTATTAACCTCCAATATGCCAGGTTACTATTTACCTGCTCGTCAAACTCTCACTCAACTTGCTAACACCTTGCCGTATATAATCCAGTCCAAAGCCGCTCGCCATTCACCACCGACACCGCCGCGCCGGCCCCTGGCTCGGCCTGACCTGCACTTAGCTGCTGATGGGGCTTGAACCCATGACCTCGTCCTTACCAAGGACGCGCTCTACCACTGAGCTACAGCAGCATTTAAGCCTCCTGGCTGCACGGTTCGAATAATCGTCCGCACACCGCTCGGGTCAAAATAAATAAACACCGCCCTCTCGCCCAAGCTCGGCCACGAGCGAAGGGCTCGAAGGCAACTACAATAATGTTTCTGACGCAAAACGTTTAATTTAACAAAAGTTTTCGGTCTACTGCAAACACAAAAATCTCAAAAAAAACAAAAAATTCTTAAAAAAATTAACGAAATGCCCAAATATCAACTCAGTCTGCCTGGCAGGCAGGAACGTGTGTCGGCATAGCGAGACCTCAATGGTCGCTAAACTGTGCCCACTGCCCGGAATACGGCCCGACGCCATCTGTGAATCTCCACAGCACAAGCCAGCCAACAAATATCGCAGGCAGTGGCGATGCAGCGAAAAAACCGTTCGCATACCCAAGCGATTTAATAGGATTTCCGGAATGCCCTCGCCCTGCTGCCGCAGGCTTGAATCGGCCCTTCGGCCGGGGGGGCGGTTTATTGCTCAACGCCCTTCTCAGTCACCCTGAGCGACTCCTGCCACCTGCCCAGTTGCCCGGTCCACATGGGCCTCTCAGCAGGCACGCTCTGACTCAGCGCGGTCAACAGAGCGTTCGGGTCCGAACTTGCAAGCGAGGCGCTAATATATCCGTCAATCGTCTTGACCATTACGCTTTCAGGCCCTAAGTCCCTCTCCAACAAACTGTTATGAACTAATTGTGCCGCAAGTTCCATCCTGGGCCATCGAAGATATACATCCAGCAACGAGGCCATAATCTGGCGTTTTTCCTGCTCCGTAACCGCGGTTTCGCGCAACAGGCCCAGATATTCGGCCGCCTTTTCAAAGCTGCCCTGCTTATCGTACAACTCGGCCAGTCTGCCCCTGATGAGCCTGAGCGTCTGTGCACCACCCTCACCGATGGCCTTGAGTTCTGCGGCCTCAAGGAAGGAAATCCTCTGCTGCTGTGAGACCCTGGCCCCATCGCCGGGGTGGTCGAGCCGTTCCAGCCACTGGTCGAAAACCGCCAGTTCGCCGCGTCTAAATATGCTAAGCATCGCCTGCCAGGCCGGCTCGCTGAGTTCGCCGGAGCCAATCTTGTCTATCAGCCAGGACAAGTCCTCGGCTGTTCCGACCTCGCCGGCAAGGGCTATCAGCCGCTTGCGGACGTCTGGGCTGCTGTCATTTAGCAACACGACCCTGAATTTTTCCAAGGCCCGGGCCTTGTCTACATATATAAGCCCGTCGACCGCGGCCTGGCGTACCAAGGCGTCTTCGCTGTTAAGCGCCTCTTCGAACAGGGGCGAAAAGCGTCTGGCTGCCTGGCTTTTATAGGCACTTTGTGCACACAAACCCGCCATAGCGTTGAGCAGTTCGGCCGTCAGTTGCCCGCTGCCGTTTTTTTGCTTTTCGCTTTCGTAACGCTCGGCAAGCATTCCCAGATATTTGTCAACCTCGGCCGAGCTAAGGCCATCGTGTTCAAGTAGCTTTCTTACGACCTCGGCCCCTTTCTGCGCTTTTTTCGCGTTCTCATCGGTCAGGAAGGTTTCGGCCCAGCCCAGCGTTCTTTTCCTTATATGGTCGGGGATTCCAAACTCCGAGCCGGGTGAAAAGGCATAGTGGCACGCCCCACCCAGTGCGACAAAGAACTCGATTTTGACTTCGTCATCGGTCTCGATTTCGAGCTGGTGCAGCAGTTTTCTCGAGGAATTCAACTGCACCATCAAGCTCAAAACCCTTGCCGTTTGCAAGCGAACGTCCCTGTCGGGGTCCGAAATCAACTCAATCAGGACCGGGCCAAGTTCTGCCGGAAGCTTCGATGCGGTTCCTACTCTGTCCTGATAGACCCTCTCGAGTGCCCACAATCTCATCGCTGCTTTCGAATCGGTCAGATACTCCGCAAGGAACTTTCCCTTGGCGGCATCGTCAGTAATACGATCGTAAATTTGGCCCAGGGCCGAAACGTATCTTTGCCGCCAAAGAGCTGCTTCGGCCTCAAGCTCTCGCAGTTGTGCTTCCTGCCTGATGACCCAGTCACGAAGAAATTCATCCCTGCCTTTGCGCTTGAGTTCCCTGGTAATCTGTTTGCGGGTCCTTGTGTCCTTGCCGACCGGTATGCCCAGCGAATGCAACGCCTGCTCTGCGGCAACAGTCACCTCTCTATTTTCGTCCTCCAGCAGCAGCATCAGCTTTACAATCGCTCGCATATCGGGCTGCAGCTTCAGCGCATCGGCAGCATTGATTTTGGCCCTGACAGATGCCTGTTCAGCCATCAGTTTTTCGAATTGCTCGCTTATCTGCTCGTAGCTGAAAATCAATATCGCCTCCGCGGCCAGTTTGACCTCGGTCTGGTCCTCGGCCGTCGCGAGTATTTCAAACAAAGGCCCGATAAAATCGTCTTTGCCTTCAAGCGGCCCGTCTCCGGTCCGCGTCAGAATCAAAGCCTTGCATACAGCGGCCCTGGCGGCACTGTTTTCAGACTGGGCCAGCACATCGGTGAGGATTTGCCTCGCCGCCGGCTCATCGCTGAACAGCATCACCGTTGCCGCATCGACCCGTATCTGCTCGGTTGAACCGGAAAGCAGGGCATCGTTGTTGATTTTAAGTTGTTTGCTCAAGGACGGCTCTTTTTCGCCCCCGAACAATCGAAAAACGGTAGTCTCTGCCCAGCCGGCGCGTTTTACGCCTTTATCCGGGTTCAGCTCTACCATCTCCTGCTCGGTGTAAAGGCTGCCGGTGTCCTCGTACAATTCGGTCTGGTCGCAGCCGGCAACCAACAGCAACAAAACAGCAGTGATAATCCACACGCGTGTCATCAGAACTTCCTCATGGCAACACCGCCCACTCAGGTTTTCTATCTTAACTAACCGCAACATCATATGCAAGCGTCTTTTACGCCAAAACACACTGCTCACAGGCCCGGCGCAAACCGCCGGGTATTCCACAACCTCTGCCTCTATCGAGCCCGGACGCTCAGGGTCTCGGATGATACTTTTTGTGAATCTTTCTCAGCCTGTCCTGGTCAACGTGGATGTAAATCTGTGTAGTTGCGATATCAACGTGGCCGAGCATTTCCTGAACACTTCGCAGGTCGGCACCGCCTGCGAGAAGATGCGTCGCAAAGCAGTGCCGAAGGGTATGGGCGGTCAGGTTCTTCGGCATACCCGCGCGGGCGGCATACTTTTTGACCAGTCGCCATATCTCTATCCTGCTCATGGGCCTGCCGGTTCGGCTAAGCAGCAGAGCATCGGCACTAAACGATTTTACAAGACCGGGGCGAAGCTGCTTTATGTATTCGGCCGTCGCCGCAATCGCCGCTTTCCCCAGCGGCACCACACGCTCTCTATTTCCTTTTCCCTTACAGCGTAAGTAACCCACGTCCAGGTTGATGCCGGAAAGTTTAAGGCCCGCCAACTCGGACGCCCGCATCCCCGTCGCGTACAGAAGCTCAAGCATCGCTTTATCACGCAGATAGAACGGTTCGTTCGGGTCCGGCGCAGCCAGCAGCTTCATTACCTTTTCTTTGCTGCAGATGGTCGGCAGTCTCTGCCAAAGCTTGGGCGCATCGAGTATGGCCGTAAAGTCGGCCTCGACAAGACCGGTAAGAACGCAGAACTTAACGTAAGTCCTTATTGCCACCAAAGAGCGTTTGACCGAGCTTTCGGCTCTTTCGTCCCGTCCAAGCGATTGAATATACTGCTGCACCAGCGCAGGTTTTATCTGTCGGGGCTTGTCGACATTGCGGTGGCGGCAGTAGTCGGCGAAACTTACCAAATCACGTCCGTAGCCAAGAATGGTGTTTTCCGACAG
>Ga0114923_10000938_pt1 | contig 20756 bp, 25 predicted proteins | sample SumtaG_FD_89578 | JGI IMG/M metagenome (GOLD analysis project Ga0114923, IMG submission 89578) | Deep subsurface microbial communities from Indian Ocean to uncover new lineages of life (NeLLi) - Sumatra_00157 metaG | ecosystem: Environmental > Aquatic > Marine > Oceanic > Sediment | place: near...
ACTTCCTTCGGTGCGACCCGTGCCGCCTCGAAGTAGGTCTGGTGGTCGACCGCGTTGATGACTGACGCCGAAGAGTCGTCCGGCTGCGTCATGATGACCACCACCTCGAAGGACACGCCGGCCAGGATCTCGGCCTCCGTGACCTCGGTCAGTGCCTCCGCCATGACGGAGACGTTGCCGGAGTTCGAGTCGTACCCGTCGTTGGCGTAGATCGTGCGCCCTTCCGCGAGGATAGACGACAGGCCCGAGTCGAACCGCATGATCCGAATGACCCACGAGCGGGCGTCGTCATCCGAGCCCTTCCAAGACGGGCCGGTGAGCTGGGCTCGAACCTGCCACGCGCCTTCGCCGCCAGTCGGTACGGTCATCTTCTTCACGTCGACCGAAGAGTCGTAGACGCCGCCCTCGTCGAACTTCTCGTCGCCCCAAATGAGGGTAGACGTGGCTCCCGACCCGACGTTCTGGTCGACCAGCATCGTGACTCTGGCGTAGAAGGACGGAGCGATCTCCGACTCCAGCACCGTGACCCGGTCGCTGATGTTGACGATGTCCAGCTCGGCGGCATCGATCGCAACCTGAATGAGGTTGATAGTCCCGTCGATACCGAGCGCCGGGGACGTGGTCGTATCGCCCGTGCTCTCGCCAAAGACCGTGTTGAGAATCCCACCCCACGAGCCGATGTCCCCGCCCACGGCGGGAAGTTGCCAGCTGTAGTTGATGGTGATTCCATCACTAGGAACAGCCATTGTCTCTCCCTACGCTACAGTTGAAACCCGGAAGGCGATCTGCCGGATATGTGCCGAAGTGTATGTCGCGCCCGACCCTGAGCCGAAGCCGGAGCCCGCCACGAAGCCCACCCCCGCCATGTGCGATTGACGGAGGGCGTTGTAGGTGGCGTCGGCGGCGTTGGCGTTGCCGAGATTCGTAATCATCGGCGTCTCACTCGTCTGACTGAACATGCGGACTGCGGGTGTCCCGCCTGAGACGCCCAACGCGGCCCAATAGGTCTTCTTCTCCAGCAGCGTCGTGACTGCGACCGCTGCTTCCTTCACACCGGTCGAGCCCGTGCCGATCGAAGCGGTCTCCACGAGCAGCGACCCGGGCTTGCCGTCCGCGTCGGAGTCGAAGATCCCCAAGCGGACGAGTCCCCCGGCGTCGAGCGTCGTCACCTCGAACGCCATGCGGTCAACGTCTAGGTCCCGCGACACGAAGAAGGGGACATAGGCGACCGCGCCATCTGTCAGGGCGAACACCTGGGTGTCGTTTCCGATCCCGCCGGCCACGTACCACCGCTTGAAGTCGCTCCCCCAAGGGTAGACGAAGGGGGCGTGCCCCGGACCCTCGCCCGGGAAGCCGGCGGACACCGACCCTGCGATGGCCGGGGGCATGTTGCTGAACGACGGGCTCGTCATGACGGCGGGGTTCGGCATGGCCGTCCACAGCGCCGCCGCGTGGTCGATCGAGCCATAGTCGTTCAGCTCGTCGTTCGCCTCCGCAGCCGAGATGCCGCCGAGCGTCAGGGCACCGGCCGCCGACCCGATGCTGGTGACTTGGTACTTCGTGTCGTTCGATCCACTGTCCCTCCGCGAGATGACCGCTGCGTAGTACATCCGGCCGGGCAAGAGGTCCACGGTCATGCCGATCGTACTGGTCTTGACCGTCCTCGTGGCGTCACCGTTCGTGCTCAGGTTCCCCGTCTCACCCAGGAGTACGCTCGGGAGTCCGTTCTCATCCGAGGTGTAGACCCCTAGCCGGATCGTATTGTCGTACCCCGTGCCGTCTGTCCTGAGCGCCAGGGCATCAATCTGACAGCGCCGAGTCACGAAGAACGGCCGGTACCGGATCACGTCGTCGCCAATAGCCCGTGTGGGGCTACCAGCAGCCACCCGGGAGCCCAAGAGCCACCAGCGGGAGACGTTCGGAGTCGGAATCGAAAGCATCTATGTCCCCTACTAAGGCAGTTCGTCGATGCGAACGCTGATACCGGGCCAGTTGCCCGACACGAAAGCGCGTCCGACCAGTGTCGCCGGGTCCGGCAGGGCACCCGAGATCCCGCCCGTCTGTGCCGCCGAAACGGCAATCGCCCATGCGAGCCCCGAGCTGTTCCCGTCGTACACGAAGTTCCCCGCGTCCTCCGTGGTCGCCACACCCGCCTTGTGGGCCGCCGCGCACGACTGGTCGCCGGCAGCGCCGTCGACCTCTCCGTCTTCCGTGTACCCTCCCGGAACGCCGAGTAGCACATCATCGGACGTGCCCGGTGCAGCAACCGCGATCAACAGCGTCTCCGTCGGCCCCCACGAGGGGGTAATCGCCGGCGGGTTGAAGCGTTCACCGAACGGCTGCGTGGCGTCTTGCTCGACCACCACAGCTTCGGGGTCTTCCGTCAGGTGCGACCCATCGATCAGGTACGCCACTGACGCACTGGTCCTGTTGAGAGACGAAACGAACAACACGGACCCACCGCCGGCCTCGCTGGCCGAGATTCGCCGGAACACGACCACGCCGTCCGTGACCGTGCTGGTGGCCCCCGCGTCAAGCACGAGGGTCCAACCGCCCGGAGGCGTGATAGCGGAGTTCGCCCGCACGTTGAAGTTGATGACCAGTATCTGGCCGTCCACCCGCGCCTGTGGGGGCAGTTCCACCGTGTGCTGTGTGTCCGTCGTCTGGTTACTGAACTTCGTGCCCACGACGCTCGCACCGATACCCGCACGCAGCATGAAGTCCGCCTGCGTCGCGCCCGGGAGAGCGTCCTGTGGACTTTCCCACCCGAGGTGCGCCCCGATGCTCTCACCGGCGCCGCTCACGCCCTCCAGCTGGAAGGTCCCGCCGCCGCTCACGTCGTACTGTGCAATCGCCATCCAGTAGAGGACGTTCGGCAGCAGCGTGATCGGGCTCTCGAACGTGGCCGTGTAGTCAGCCTTGGCGGAGCCGTTGAACACCATGTCAGCGGTCTGCCCCATGAGGGCACCCGGAAAGGCGTTCGCGGCCTGCGCCTGATAGATCCCGACGCGGGCGTTCTGCTCCCCGGTCGAAGCGGTACGGAGCCCGAAGGAGCACTGATCGAGCACGACCTTGCGGTACACCGCGACCGGCCTGTAGTAGACGTTCCCCGCTGCGAGGTTGACCGCGCCACCGGACATCTCGGCGTCGATCTCTCCGAGCCGAGCCCACCGCCCCACGAGCATGGGCGTCGACCACTGCATGGTGGCGAGCACGTCCTCGCCCGGGCTGGGCATCTGATATATCTCGAAGTGGTCGCTGGCCGCTCGGATGAGGTTGGACGACGCCGGGGCCTTCACGGCACCATACCGGCGAAGTCTGACCTCGTAGTAGTCCCCTGCAAGGGCGCTGTCGATCACCGCGACCCGCAGCGTCTCGTCCACGTTCTTCTTACTGTCCGAGCCGTTCGTGGTCCGGGGCGTCCGCATGGTCGCCATCGGTGTGCCGGCGGCGTTCTTGTGGAGGGTCAGCTCCCACCCGAACTTGTCGTCGTTCCCATCGAGGTTGCCCCTGTGCGTCGGGACCGTGATCTGCGCGGAGATGTTGTATCCGCCCTTCTTCGGGACCGTCACACGTTCGGCGGTCGCGGAGTCGTAGAACGCGGTGTCGCTGCTCACGTCGAACTGCGCCGTGGTCGGCCAGTCGAGTGCGGAGGCTGTGGTCGACGATGTGATGGTCACGGGGGGTCCCAGCCGTGCATAGTGGGGCTCCGCCCGGGCACCTTCCAGATTGGTGGTGCGCTGGTCCAAGTTCGTGATCGTGGCGATGACCGCGTCCAGCTCGACCTGCACGAGGGCGAGGACGCCGTCGATCCCCAGGATGAGCGCGACCGTCTGCTCACCGATAGCCGTGTTCAACTCGGTGCCCCACGTATCCGTGGAGCCCGCGTCTAGCGGGAGGTCCCAGCCGTAATAGAGGGTCGGATCGATTGTGCCCATGCTAGAACACCAGCCGTGGTTCGTCGGTCATTTCGCCACTGAAGGTCAGCCGCTGCGTCGCAGCGTCCAACTCGTTCAGACTCTCATCCAGCATACCCTTCCACACCTGAATCCGGCTGTCGTCCTTCAGGAACGGGGCGCTCTCCACCAGCGTCGCGTAGACGTAGATGTCGGCGTTCTCGTTCAGGAACCGGCTGGTCGGGCTCGTGGCCGACAACTGTGCGAGTCGCGTCCAGTACTGCATCTGGAGCGCATACTCCGCGTCCGGGATGGGGGCCACCTGAAGGAACACAGCCCCCGAGTCACCCTTGATCGCGCACGCCACGGGCACACCCGTCGTGATCGAGTGGAGCGCCTTGTACTTCTGTAGGCCGCCGAGGTCCGTGAGCACCAGTGGCCCGAAGTAGTTCGGACCCTGGTGCGCCACCGAGTACAGCGAGTCGATCTCACTCGGGAGGGCTGTCACCTCCGACGAGACTGAGAATGGACTCAGGTCCGCTAGGAGTTTCGCCCTCGTGTCCCTCCGCAGCTTCAGCTCCGCCCTCTGGATCCACGCCGGCACCGCCGCCACTGTCGCTGCGTCCGACCGGTTTAGGATCTCCAGCACCTCCGTCTGGAGGGTCGCGTACGTCGTCACTAGCGGCATCTTCGACTTCCTTCAGTTGCTGTTGCAGCTTGTCCTGCGCCCACACATGCTCCAGCGAGAACTGCTCGTCCCCGAGGTGCTTGATCTGCTTCGACAGGTCATGGTCAACGTGGATCGGGACGCCGGCTTCTCTCACCAGCCGGCAGAAGTACACGTCCTCCCCGATCTGACTGTTGTGCTTCGGCATCCACTCGTACCACCACCACGGCTGTTCGCGGGGGTCCGGCAGCGCCTCGAACACGTCCCGGCGGATCAGCATGACACCGAAGCCGAGCGCGTCGCACTCTTCCACGCCGGTGGAGTCACGGGCCGTCGTCAGGAGCGTGCCCTTTTCCTCACTCTCCGGGTCCGCCACCTTCTCCACCCCGATGTATCGCACGGGGTACTTCCGGCTGACGTAGTTACAGCCGACCATGGGCAGGTTCCGGGCCAGGAGCCGCGCGAGCGTGTCCGGCGGGAACCGCATGTCGGAGTCGAGGAAGAGGACGTAGTCCATCTCCTGCTGCATGGCCGCCGCCGCCAGCGCCATCCGGGCCGTGTGGACGTAGGTACCGACCTGCATGGCCAGCGCCATGTTGTCGATCACGCCCGGCACCGAGTACCGCGTTGCGGTGTAGGCCATCATCTGCGCGAGGTCGTAGCAGAAGTACGCCTTCACGTCCGACTGGCAGGGGACGGCCACCACGACGTTGATCCCGCGCTGGGCAACCTCGTCGGCCTGCTTCTCCATCTTCTTCATCTCGCGCTCTTGGCGCCTACGCATCTGTCGATTCACAGGTCTTCTCCACAGGCTTAGATTCTCCCGGGTCTCGTGCGCCATGCACTGTTGTCCGGGTCGTTGAGCCACGCCGTAAACGCGACCCCGTCCGGGTCCTTCTTCTCGTCAATGATCCCCTGCTTGACGAGACTCCAGTAGATCGACGTGGGGATGCGAGCGACGTGGTTCTGGAACTCGTTCCAGCGCCCGCCCCGCTCATTGAAGTTCATCTTGTTGTTGCGGAGTACGTCCGTCACGTTCTGCTGCGAGTGGATCGTAACGTCTCCGTCACCGTGCTGGAGGTGCATCCGCTTGATCGCCTGCTCCGGTGTCTCGTTCAGCTTCCTCGCTATGCTCACAGACTAAGCTCCCACGAGAGGTTGACTGCCACCGGGCCCACGCAGGGTTTACCCCCGGCGCACAGGCCAGCGAATGGTCCGATTCCCAGCCTGGGGATCCACCAGGGCGATTTCCCCGGCCGGTCCTCAAGCACCGTGTGTAGACTGTCGCCCCGCGACAGCGCAAGCCCTAGCGCCTCACGGGTCAGGTCGTGGCTTCGGCTCTCCGTCTGGTACGCTATTTTCCATCGGTTGCTCTGCTCCACCACCTCGGTAATCACCGAGTCGCGTAGCACCTCTCCAGGCGTCACCGCCGGGGGGAGGTTCACGATCCGCTCGATGATGACAGGTTCCCGGGCCTCGGCTTCCTCCGCGCTGGCTACGGCCTGTGAGCGCAGCACTTCCGCTTCGGCCTGCAAGTCGACGACCCGGGACCGTAGTTGATCCGAGTCGGCCAGCGCCACCTGCACGCGGGCCTCCCACTCGTTGGCGTTGGAAGTGTAGCAGTGCCCAACCCCGAGAACGAGGCCGAGCACAGCCACCCCTACCAGCACCATATTCAGGCTGGGCTTCTTCACTACGCTGCGACCGTACCGGTCAGGATCCCGGCTGCGATCAGGTCACGAATGACGGTTCCGAGCAAGTCGGAAAGCTCGTCGTTCGAGGCGCTGTTGCAGTCGATGTCCACGTCCTCGGTGAAGTTGGTGAGCGCGTAAACCGTGCTCCCCGACACCTCGTGATTCGGCAGATCGGTCCGCAGTCTCTTAGGGACTGGCATGGTTCCTCCTGTTTTGGTACGAGTAGCCGTACCGCTTGATTTCGTCTTTCCAGCGGGCGGCCACGTACTCGCGGGTCGCCTCGTCGTAAAACTCGGAGTAGTGCTTCTTCTTCGTCGCTCGCCTCGCAGCCCCGAGGTTCACTTTGGGGAGCGTGACTGGCTGTTGGAGCACTGACCCCAGGTCCCGTTCTATGTGCTCGAACCGCATGATCCGATCCGCGAAGGTGTCATGTAGAGCCCACAGTCGATCGGGTTCGGGGTAGTACTGCACGTACCTCCCCAAGAACAGCTCGATCCACTCGGGTCCGAATGGGAGCCCCTTCGGTCCGTGGAAGTAGTACCACGAGACCCAGGTGTCCCAATGGTTCCGTACTGTCGTGAAGACCCGCCAGCCATCACCCGGGTGTGTCAACAGGCCCTGGTGATGGCCCTGCGGGGTCTCTCCGGCCTCCACTGGATTTCCGTCGGGCGTCGGCTGGTAGAAGCCGAGCCCCTTCAGCAGCTGCCGCGTCGCCTTGCTCGCGGTCTTGGGATGGGCGAGGTAGATCAAGCCCCTCTCTTGTGAGATGAGCACGACCCGTCTCTCCTTAGTCCGAGGAACGCGAGGTGAGGTGCGCGATCATCATGATCGCCTCACTGTTGAGCTGCACCTCGTCCATCAGGCTGTTCAGAGCGTCTTCGAGCACGCCCGTTCCGGCCGTCGAGAAGAGGGTAGCCGTGTCACCGACTTCCTCGAAGTCGATGTCGGTCTCCGAAGACAACAGGTAGATCCCGTTGCCGGCAGTCCCCGGGACCCTCGCGGTGAGGGTGATGAGCGAGGCGGCGGTCGTGACCACTGCGCTCATGTTCGGGTTCTGCAAGGTTCCCGTGTCGTAGTACGTGGTTGCTCCCGGCGTACCCGATCGATTGATCGCCAACACCAGATTCGCGAGCGAACCAGTGTCGTCGGCCGTGCCCCCGCCCACATCCACATCATACGCCGAAGCCGGCGTGGCGATGAGGGTGTAGACAATGGCCCCGATCGTGAAAGCATCGGTCGCAACAGGCGAAGCGTCGAACTGAAGCTGCGCCGTGGCACGCACCAGTGTCTGTGGTGCCATCATCGTTCTTGTCTCCCTGAGAAGATGGTGAAGGTGGGGGCCGACTATCGACCCCCTACCTCAGTCAGCCGCCGCTTACGACGTGTTCAGATCCGCCGCGAGACCGAGAGCGGCCTCGTTCTTGACCTTCAACGTCCACTCAGCGATGAGCATACGCTTCTCAGCGTCACCCGTCTTCGCCAGCTTGACGGTCTGGAACGGACGCAGGAACAGCACTTCGAGGAACTCGAAGTCCAAGAACCATGCGTCTCTCTCCCTCTGGTACCGCGAAGGGATCACCTTCAGGGTGCCGAAGTCGGAGACGTACACGTCGATCGCAGCGATCACGGCCGAAGGGCTCGGATCGACGTTCGACATGTCGAAGTTCCGCGTGACCACGCCCGAGAAGTTGGACACGGCCTGCTTGTTGAACGGGCCGACGAAGAGCGAACGAAGATTCGCCCCGCCGGTCCACATCAGGGACACCACGGCCTTCAGGATGGTCTCCGTGAAGGCACGCTGGGTGCCATCGCCACGGGCGTCATTCGGGACGCCACTGGTCCACGTCGGGCTCGTCCCGCCCGCGCCGACCGAGTCGTGCGACTTGACGGTCGCACCGAGGGACGCGATCTCTCGCGCCGTGGTGCTGTCGCCGGCCACGCCGATCTGGTTCTGGAAGATGATGGCTTCGAGATCCCGTCGCAGCTCCAGGCCACGCCGAGGAATCTGATACGCCATCTCCGAGCGCCTACCAGCCTTGTCCAGCACTTCCTCGGTGTCCGAGATGAGGAAGACTTTCCTGCTGATCTGCGTGATGTTTCCAACACGCACGCTCGCCGTGATCGCGCTGTACGAGGTGACATCGTCACCTTCGAGCTGCGCGTTGGAGGTGTCGGCCGAAGCGAGGACATCCGTCTGCCACTCTTCGGTCGTCTGCTTCGCGCTCCCTCTGCCAGCTGCGCTCAGGAACGGGGTCTCTTCGGGCGACACATCGTAGATGATGTCGGCAAGAGACTCACGCAACCCGGCCGCGTCGTAGCGGAGGAAGGTGTTTGCAACGATAGCCATTCTACTCTAGCTCCCTGCGAAGTTGTGCTAGGCGTCGTCGCCCAGCATGTCGAACAGAAGTGACTCAGCGTCGTTCACCGAGCCCGTCTCGGAAAGCCGCTGGCGAGCCGCGACTGCCTTCCGGCGTCCAGACTTGATACGCCGGCGTCTGGTTCCGGGCTTGAGCGCAGCCACGGGCGGTTTCTTGCCCTTGCGGATCTTGCGACCCTTCGACTGCATCTCACTCAGGAGCATGGAGTCACGAATCAGGACCACCGCACGGTGATCGAGAAGCCCCTCCATCTCTTCCACGGAGAATCCGATCTTGAGGGCATGGGCGTAGAGCCTCTTCTGCTCACTGGCCATGACCTCGGCACCCTTCTCAGGGTCGGACCACTCCGGGATCGCCTCCAGCATCAGCTGCTGCTGCTCGCCCTTGAAGGTCTCAAGCTGCTGCGTTTGGTCAGCGACGTTCTCGTCGTCGACTCGCTTCTGCTCGGCCCGTAGCCCCTCCAGCTGTCGTACGTGGCGGGTCCACTTGGCGGATTCAGCAACGAACCGGGCGGGATCTTCCTTCTCCAGGGTGTCCCAATCCGGCTCTTGCGGATACGATTCAACGAGCGCCTGCTCCACCTGCTTGAGGCGCTGCCCGTATACCTCACGACTCTCGCGCACAGTCGCAGCCTCGGCGTCGACCTCTTTTCGGGCCTTTGCCAGTTCCTGCGACTTCTGCGTATTGTGAGCCCGGAAGGAGTAGCCGTTGGTCAGCTCATCCATCGTGACCTCGTGTTCCTTGCCGTCCACCAGTACGGTGTATGTCTCGGCAGTTTCCTCGGGGTCCTCGATGACGTTCCCATCCTCGTCGACGTACTCGTACTCGAACTCGTCTTCGAGGGGCTGTTCTTCCTCTCCGGTCTCTTCTCCGAGCGGGGGGTCGCCGTCTTCGACGATCTCTTCCACCGGCTCGTCTTCGCTGGGACTTGGAGCCTTGTCCACAACGGGTGGGTCGCTTTCCTCTTCTACCGGACCGGCGGCCGTCATCTTCCGGCCGTCCAGATCCGCTTCTGAGAGCAACCCTAGCAGCTTGGCCTCTGCCGTGTTCACGTCACCGCCGGCGGCGAAGAGATGCCTCTCCAACGGTGCTTCTTGTCCCTTATCCTCTGGTGCGTCTGCCACGCCATGCCTCGGTGTTGGAGCCGGCCGGGCCCGCGTTTACGGGATGTCGGTTGTCGGCTCTTCCTCGTCCTCGGGCTCCGGCTCGAATAGTGAGGCCATGAACCCAAGTTGCCGCAGGAGGCCGCCGAGAGCGTGGCGTCTGTGCCATGCCGCCTCGCGGGCCTCTACGTCTTCGCCACTCATCCAGTCGTCGAGGTATTCGTCGGCCGCGAACTCTAGGGCCTCCGTGAGTACCGGGTCTTCGAGCAGCTGGATCGCGCGTCGCGCCTTCTGTTGCTGGTCCACAGGCAGACCTCTCTATTCCGTGGGTGTCCGTGCAGCCGCCGCAGCAGCCGCCTCGCGTTTGTTCTGCTGGTCCATCAGGAGCTTCGCCGCGCTCACGCCGGCGTCCTGCTCCGCTCTGTCGCTCTTGACTGCCGCATCGAGAACCGACGTAGCGAGAGCACCCTGCTCCCGGTTGGCCTCGTTGCGGACGCGCTCCGAGTCGACCGCGAAGGTGCGGGCGATCTTGTCGCGCTCTCTGTCGTCCTTGAGAAGCATGTCCTGGGTCTTCAGCTCGATCTCGGCCTGGGCCTTCTCACCGTCCTGCTTGACCCGCTGCGCCTCGATCATGACCAACTGTTCCTCCGGGGAGGGCTGCTGGCCGGCCTGGGCCTGCTCTTGCTCGAACGCCTGCTGTTGCTCCGGCCCCCAAATGGTGAAGAACTCGTCGCCGGTCGGGAACCCGGCCAGCTCGACGATCTTCTCCAGCGTGGTGCGGATGCCCTGCCAGGACACGAGAGGCGAGGCCAGCCCCATCAGCTCCTGCTGCTTCGCGAGCACGAGGCCGAGGATCTGAAGCTTGTCCTCGACGAGGCCAGTCCCGAGCGCCACGTTGACGCGCACGTCCATCGTGGCGTCCCACTTGTCCGGGTCCACCGAGATGTAATCGCCCCGGAGGCGGACGATCCGCCTGCGAGTCTCGTCCTTGTGGACCACGAGCAGCCGGAGGATGCCTTTGTACAGCTCGGCCACGCCCGTCTCCGCGAAGATGCGGGCGATCATCTCCAACTGCTGCTGAGAGCCCGTGACGCTGGCCTGGACGGCCGCCTTCGTCGTGGACTGGAGGACGGAGGGGTCGAGCCCCTGCGACGCCTTAGAGCGCCCTGTGCGGTCTTCCTTGACCGAGTCGAGGTAGCGCAGCATCTCCAACGCCTCGCCACCCACCCAACGGTGGGGCACCTCTCGCATCATGTTCGGTCGCTTGGCCCGCACGATGCGGGACAGCTTCCGGGACATAACGTCCTTCATGTTCACTTCCGACGCCACGACTTCCGTCACGGGGTCGATCGCGGTGGCCAGCGAATCGAGGCTGGCCCGCGCGACGAAGGACTGGATCCTCTGGAGATCCATCGTGATGTCGGACATCGAGCTGCCGACGATCGTGTGGGGCTCCGGTTCGGGGCTCAGGAACGCGAACGGGATCTCGTCCACCAGCTCGCCCTCACCGTCGCCGTTGGCGATGATGTAGTCGGTGCCGATGCACTGATAGAAGCGCAGCTCCGCGATGTCGTCGCCGTCCACGTCGATTCGCGCATACAGCTCCGCGAACTGCGTCAACTCGGCGGCGTCGTCACGTACGGACTGCGTGGGAGAGTTTCCCCCGTCGACCCGGCGTGCAGCTCGCACCTCAGAGGTCAGGGCGTTCTCCATCGCCTCGCCGGCGTGCTCTTCGACCAAGTCCCGGTCGAGGCCCATGGCGATCAGCTCGTCGGCCGGCACGTCCCGGATGTGCCCGATCAGCATGGCGTCGTGCTTGCTCCGCGCGTCCGGGCTCCAGATCATCTCTTCGGCCGGGATGGCGGCGAACCGCACCTTGCCCTCGGCGCTCATGAACCGCGCCTCTAGGTCGAACACCTCCTGCTGGTTGCCGTTGAGGCCCGCCTCTTCCGTCATGAGTACGATGTCGGTGACGCCGATCTCGCTCTCCAGCACCGCCGAAAAGGCGCCGATCTCAGCGAGGGTCAGGGACTGGAACTTCTGCACCTGGGGCTTCTGGTTCCGCTCGAACCACCACTTCATGATCCCGAGCCGACGGACCAGAGCGTCCTTGAACCAGCTGTGGAACTCCAAGAAGCCGTCGTTGTCCTCGCGGATGACGAGGTTGACGAAGTCGGTCTGCTGCTTCGCCAAGTCCACGTCCTCTTCCTGCCGGCCGATGAACTCCACGACCCGCTCGGGGCCGAAGAACACGCGCAGCAGGGAGGGCATGGTCGCGCGGATGGCGTCCCGGACCACGGTGAGGACGATCTGTGACCGGCCCTCTACCTCGTTCCCGAACGGCTCGCCCTTGTAGTACTTGGTCGCCTCCGCGAGGAAGGGGTCCAGATTTTCCTCACGCCAGTGGCGGGCCTCTTCAGCCATCTCTTGGAGCTTGTTCCGCACGTCCTCGTTCTCGGGGTCTATAGACTCCGAGACGGTGGTCGGGCTTTCTTCCTGCTCCAGAATCGCCTGCTCGTCAGCGACGTAGTATTCTCGTCCGTCCACTAGGGAACCCCCATCGATCGGTCAGGTAGCTCTTCGTTCCACGCGGACCCGCTGAAGCCCGTGCCATGTCCCATGAGCACGGCCACGTCCTCCGCGAAGGTCAGCATGAAGGCGTCCGCGAGATCGGGCGAAGCGACGCCCCGCTTCCGCATCTCGTCCTTACTCTCAACCTTGATCTTCCCGCTCGACTGATAGCTGTACGTCGGCTTCACCAGCTCCGACACGGTGATCTCGACCGGGCAGTGCTCTTTGCGACTGAAGGGCGGGAACTTCACGTCCTTGCCCTCGAACCACTCCCGGACCCTCCACCACAGCTCGTCGCGGAGTCGCATGAACCTATCGTCGATATTCGCGCTCTCACCGACGTTTATTCCACGCACGGGGAGCCCCAGCTCGATCAGCCGGTCCACCACGCCACCGCCCAGCCCGTTCACGTCGATCAGAATGGTCTCGGGCCGCTCCGACGGCATCGTCGCGTCCCACTTGCGCTTGATCCTCCCGGCCGTCTGCATCAGGTCGACACCTTCCCAGGTCTCGATGCTGACCAGCTCGCGCTTCGTGCGGACGGCCAGTGCGTTCCTGGCGGAGCCAAAGCGGGCCACGTCCACGCCCCACACGCAGGGGGCGCCGGGCACCGTCTTGATGTCGCGCGTCCTAGACGCCTCGACCAGCTCGAACGGGACGACGGTGTTCTCGTCGCCCTTCGGAAACTCCCCCAGGACCCGGATGCGGTAGGCATTTGACTCTTCGCCGTACCGCAGGGCGATGTCCTCGACGAAGTCGGGGATCACCCTGTCGCTCGGAATCCCGCTCGGCCAGTCCACGCTGGCGGCCCGGATGTGGTACGTCTTCCAGTTGTCCGCCATCTTGTTGAACACGTCGAAGAACAGCCCCGAGGTCCGCACCGGGTTCCCCAGCAAGATCGTCGTAGCGTTCTCACCTGACATGGAACCTGAGCCGGCCTCGAAGATCGGCTCCGGGATACCCGATGCCTCGTCCGCGATGATGAGGACGTGGTCGCTGTGGATCCCCTGGAGGGCTTCCGGCATCTCGGGCCGGGCGCTCCGGGCGCTGAAGAAGGACTCCGCCGGGCTCCCCAGCAGCTCGATACGGTCGCTCTTGAAGTTGAAGAGCGCGTTCAGCTGCGGCGGAAGCCGTTTGCCCCAGGACAGGATCTCCGTGAAGAGGGAGTCGAACAACTGCCCCTTCGTGGGGGCCGTGGCGACGGTCTTCTGCGGGAACCTCGTTAGCAACATGCACCAGACCATCCATGCCACGACGCAGGTTTTCCCGGGACCATGAGCGGACCGAATGGCGATACGCCGTTCGCCCCGCCCAAAGTCCTGCAGCACGTCACCCTGCCACTCATCTGGATCGGCCTTGAACACCTCCTTGACGAGGTTCACCGGGCCCATGGCTCCCATGGGGGGACCGTAGCGTCCGATGAAGTCAAGCAGAATCTGGTGTGGCAGCACTCTAGTAGACCCCGTACCGCGTGTTCAGGTAGTCGCGGACGAGAATCCGATCAGCGTCCGACAACGCGGTCCGGTAGAAGATCACCGCCGCGATCGAGCCGATGAAGGGCTCCGTGTTCGCCTGCGTCCCGCCGACGTTGTAGGTCTCCAGCTGCTGCAGGACCGGGTTCCCGACATCTTCCTCCGCGCCGTCGTCGACCGCGATGTTCATGAAAGTGTTGTTCGACCGGTAGCTGATGAGGTACTTCGTGTTGTCCGCCAGCGTGGTGGACGTTTCGAGCCACCCGCCATTAGTGTCCCACCAGTACAGCCGGTTGTTCGCAGCGTTACGACGAGCCCCAAAGCTCATCCGGTTCGTAGCGATGGGGGACGAGAACTGCACCATGGTGGAGTGCCCGGGGGCGCCGGAGATCACTCCGGTCTTCAGTACGATGAACACGGTGATCGGTCCCAGCCCCGTACTCGCGCCCCTGTCCGCGTTCAGCATGTCTGTCTGCGAACCGTTCCAGAGGACGTGCTTCCGGGGGCTGGTGAACACGCTGTCCTTGACGAGCGCGTTTGCCGATGTGTTCTTCGTGAAGTCGTAACCGCTCCAGATGTCGACCCACGATCCGATCTGAGAATCCAGAGCACCGAGACTGCCCGCGTCCAGCCTGAACTCCTGCGTGCCAGTGACCGTCGGATATACCGGGATGTCCAGCTGGAAGGTCGAACCCGGGTAGAACGCCCCGGACAGCCTGTACAGCTCTACATCGAGGTTGTCGGTCACGATTGCCGTCGGCCAGCCGTCGTAGGGGACCTCGTCGCCTCCGAGGTCCAGAGTGGCTGTCCCGCCGGATTCAGTCGCGGTCCCCACCACGGCCTCGCCGGAGGTGAGGATCTTGAACTTCTGACTAGCTTCGAGCCCTGTGCAGGTCACGATCTTGTCGGACATGTAGATCACGTCGTCGAAGAGGCATGACCCCGACGTACGGGCCCACAGGACGAGGATCCCGTCCTGCCCGTTCAGTGCGGCGTCGGTCTCAACGGCGCGAACGGCTCCGTCCCGCCAACTCCTTTGGTCGTTGTCCGCCACATATAGGGCGGCCAGCTTCTGCACGTTGTCCGGGTTGCCGAGACCCGAGTTGTCGAGGTTCGTGTACGAGGTGTTCGACACACGGAAGAGCGTCGTGCTCCCCTCCAGATACCCCATGTAGTAGGCGTCGATGTCCGCGTTCCACCGAAGCTCGAAGGCCCCGTCTCCTGTGCCGCTACGAGTCATCTGGCACTGCGCGTATGACTTGTTCCGCGCCGCGACGGTCGTGATGGGCAGCTTCAGCCGTCCCCACGAGTTGACTTGCACCTGCCCACCCACGATGGCGGACGTACCTCCGCTAGTGTCCCAAAGCGACAGGTCTCCGCTGAAGTCGTCCTTGAACAGGAGCCCTTCAGTGAGCTGCGAGAGGGGGTTGACGGCTGGGGCTCCGCCCGGGGTACTGGTCGGAACCCAAACCCCACTTCGAGTAGGGCTCCAGACAGCAGATTTGACGCTCACTTAGAGGTGCCGGGGATTCTTGAGGATGCTCGCCGCCACGTCGGTCGGAACCGCCACGGACGCGATTGCCCGAAGCTGAACGCCGGCCGGCGCCACGAAAGCGACCGCTCCGTCCTCCGTCAGCACGCCTGTGCTGCCCATGGAGACGAAGCTCCGGGCGGGCGTGGTTCGGACCTGTAGCGTCACCGTCGCGCCATTCCACGTACCTTCCGCGATGAACATGCCCTCGCCCCCGCTCCAGTCGACGATACTCGTCGCTTCGACCGAAGAGTCGAGAATATGCTCTAGGACGCCGTTATTGAGTCCCATCTTGGTTCTCCCTGTGAGTGAACCCTTTCGGGCCGATTTTCAAGAAATACGAGGCGTCAATGCTGCATTTGGCGGTTTAGACCGCTCAGAACGGTTTTCAGCTTGACTTGGCCCCGGATTTAGATGTCTGCGCCTGCGTAGCTGCTCATGGCCGGGCTGGGAGCGATCCACAGCGTCCCAACGTCACAGGCCATCGGTGACAGCGGAATTGGTTGCGGAGGGGACATTACGAGCCCCCCACCGGTGATTTCGAGGATGAGGTAGCCCCCGGAGCCCATCAGATTCCGGTTGACCTTGATTCTCTCCGTTTGGAAGCCGTAGACGGTCGGTTGGAGGCGCCGATGGAAGCCGGAGCGGCTTACGACGTGTACCTTCATCGAATACGTCCCCTGGTTCTTCACCACGAGCGTTACGGTCGGACTTCGTCGGTCACAGCGGTCTTCGTAGGCCGCCACGACCTCTTCGTCGCGTGGATCGAGTTCTGTGTGCTTCCCGCATCCCTGCACCAGAGCGAGGGCCAAAATGGCGGCTAGACCCAGCGCCAGGGCCCCGGCGGAGCGCCGGTTGCGCGAAACCTGCCGCTGGCGGCACACGCCGTACTCGCTGCGGGCCATTATAGGCCCTCAAGCGGGAAACAGGCCATGAGCTGCCGGACGGACCTCATTTGGGTCGCTGGCCCGCGACCTCTGAACTCCACGAAGCCGTTCACCCTGTAAGCGCCTAGATCCTCGTCCGCGATAGCGTAGGGGATCGGGGTTCGGACCGTAACGGGCACCTCGATCGGATCGGGTGCCTCACCCGGGCGGTCGACGTACTCGATCAGCGGCGCGTCGAACTCCGAATCGGACATGAGACCGGCCGCGAGGCCGACGAAGAACAGCGCCACGCCGATGAGGGCGAGGATCACGATTCTCAGGACTGGAGACATTAGTCACCCCCCGAAAGGTCGACGGAAATGCGGGGGAGCCACTGGCCCGCGCCCATGCGATGGCCGAGGACGCCTCCGCCTACGAACACTACCACGAATCCTACGAAGAGCAGCATTGAGCCTCCTAAAGGTCGATTTGCCGGCCGTGCATCGTCCCCTCGAAGTGGTCGAGGGTCGAAAGGTTGTCTCGGACCAGGGTCTGGACGTATTGGCCCGGCGTCAGGAAGATCCCGTAGCCGATCGAGCGCGTCATCTCCCAGCGAACGGTCAGCTGGTCGACGGTGGCGCCCTGCCACACGATGCTCGTGTTCATCGCCCCGAGGTGCGCCCACATGATGTTGTGGGTCACGGGAGCGAACGAGGCGATCTCGGTGTCGTCGCTCTCGTGGACGCTGATGACTACGCCGTTCGCGAGCTGCGCGAGACTCCCGAAGAGCTGCGGCTCGATGCCCGGGTCCGCGACGTGCCACTCGCCCATGGACAGGATGATGACCTTGTCCGCCGGGCAGATGACCTTGAACTCCGCCGGGGTCGTCCCGTCGATGGCCATGTCGTTCGTGACGCCTGCCCCGTCCAGCGAGAACTCCTGTACGAAGATTTCGCTAGGCGGGATGAGCTGCGGCGCCGTGAACCGGTCGTCCGTCGGGGTCCGCAGGTGCTGGCTCAGATTCCGGTTGGTGAGCCAGCTCATGAGCGGAACCTCTTCCAGAGGCGCCGCCCGCTCTTACGTAGCGGCGCCCACCGCGCCTGAAGCACGAGAAGGAAGATCAGGCCCAACAGGACTTCGGTCATATCTCCGAGTGCTCCACGATCCACTCCGGGCTCACGTCACCGAACTTCCGCTCGATGAAGTGGGCGATGAACAGCTGCTCGTGGCAGTCGATGGGAGGACTGAGGTCACGTTGCCCCAGGCGCACCCACCGCTGCCCCGTGAAAACCGGGATTCCCTTCTCCCGCTTCCCGCGAATCTCCAGCCCGGGGACCTTCCCCATGCCGACCTCGCGGGCCAGTTGCTCGTTCAGAGCGGCGAGGCTCATGCGCCGGTCTTCAGATAGCCCATCATTCCGAACTTCATATAGCGTCACCTATTGAGTGGAGCGGGGAGGGGTCGAACCTCCACAGCGCCCAGGCGTCCGGGTTACAGCCGGATGGGCTCACCAAGTGCCCAGCCGCTCCATGTCCCAGCGGTATCCCCGTTGGGGGACCGCCGGGAGTCGAGTGAGCGCCCTGCCTGCACCTTCTAGGGAGGAAGGGACCCTCACCGTGGTACGCCGGAGTGGTATCTCCGTTTGGAGTGGTATCCCCGGCGTGGGGGTAATTCGGGCGGGAGGATTTGAACCTCCGACTGCCCGCGTATCAGGCGGGATCTCTACCGGACTGAGTTACACCCGACAGGCCCATGAGGGATCGAACCCCACACAGCACGGTTTGGAGCCGCGCCCGCCACCCTGGCGTTGGACCTAGATTTTGCCGCTCACTTCCGCCTCCGGTTGTTATCGGTGGATCGCCCCTTCGGTCGCTTCCTGATCCCGACGGGGAGCTTCTTCCCGCTGGCCACTAGACGCGGCTGGCGAGGGTCGGCACCCACCCGATCATGCCCCACACGTCCGGGCCACCGTCCAGGCCGATTATCACATCGGAGTAGAGCGTATGGCTTGTTCCACGTTCTGGAATCTGGAACACGAGGCTTGTGATGTCGCGCATGTCATTACTCCATAACGATATAGGGCCGATTCCTGTGGATTTCTGCCCCATTTTATCGGGGAAGTGGTTGGCACGGTGTCTCTTACCCCCCTCTCCCCTCGCCGCCCCCCGATGGGGCCCCGTCGGGGGGCTTCCCCCAAGTCGTTGCCCTGCTTCACCTTAGCCCTGTTGCACCGACGCCTCACTTCGTGACCCACGCTGTCGTGTGTCCTCCATGCTGCGTCAGTGCATCAGGGTAGGGGGGCCACAGTCCAGCGCCACACCCGAGCTAAGTGCATACCCCCGGCCCTGTTACGGTGAGGCAGTGATGCAACGCCTCGCGCGTGCGACAGCCAAGCCGGGGTCATGATCGGCGGTCAAGTCAAAGGCCAAGCAGCCAGCGCAGCAGCATGAGGCCCAGCTTCCACATGTAGTACGCTCGCTTCACCCCATGCTCACCCCGAGATGAGGCGTTGGTTGAGGCGTGCGGTCAACAGTCCGCTGTTCTCCATGTCCACCGCCTTCGAGTTGGGATCGATCAGCCAGTGCAAGCGGACGATCAGCCTCGCCTTCTCCGCCTGCTCACCTGTCTTCACCCCGTCGAGCCAGTCGTCAGCCTCACTCTTCGGCACCCGCCTCCGTTGCTCGCTCTCCATCTGGTGGAGTAGAGCGTACACTCGGTCGAGCACCGTCTCCTTCTCCACTGTCCAGCAGCTCCACTTCAGCAACGGGGATCGGCTCCCCTTGTATCGGCATGCGCCCGACCTCTCGAAGGGCGTCGAGGTGTAGACTGGACAGGTCGAGGGCTACTCCTATCTGAAGCTTGGCGTCGTCCCCGTACTGAGCCCGGTCTCTCTTGCTCGCCAACCACCGCCGGTGTTCGGCTCGACTCTTCGCCTTCTGTACGTCGGGCCCACTCTCGGTGCTCGCGTTGTCTAGTATCTCACCCGCCTCTTCCACCAGGGCACCAGCTTGTGCGCTCTTAGCGTCGAGGTAGGCCGCCTTCCTGGCCGGCGTGGCGTTGCACCACTTCCTCATGGTCTCCCGACTCACGCCGTAGGTCTTGGCGACTGAGACCAGCGTCGAGCCGGACGCGATCAGGTCGAGAACCACGTCGTCTCCACCCTCGCCTTCGATCCGCTTCGCCAGTTGTCGAGTGATCGGTTGTCCTGCCACAGACCTTGACTCCCCTTGTGTGTATCACGGGGAGCGACGTTGTACCGCGTACACCGCTCGGTCAGGGCACGACTGGCCGCCTCGCGCGGGGGCTGCAACTGAGTTCCAGTAGAGCATGCTATAAGTCGTTACTATACTACTACCTACGCTCTACTGCAGAGATAGTAGAGAATAGTAGAGCAACTAGCCCTACTCAGGGCTCAGTAGAGCGTAGGTAGTTACAGTGTAACGACATAGCAAATGCTCTACTCTCTACTGCGAACTGCCCAAACCGCTTCCCTTACTCCGTGATACACTCCATTCGCCCCCGATTCTGTTGTACACACGGTGCAGTCATACGTCATGTCGTGATACCACTTGTACTTACAGCCGTGGCTTACATAACACACTCGCTGTATAAGCAGCCATTCTCATCGTGTTGAGACGAGCTATGTCGTTACTGGCCAACCACCTATGCTCTACTGGAGAACGTGCGGCCGTGGCACGAGACGTGCAGTATAGGAACGCGCACGAGGACACCTCAACGGAGGACCACATGATCGGACGAACACTGGCAGTCTTCTCTGGACTCACTCTTGGCGCGTGGCCGGTGGCTGCGCTCGTACCCCTTGCGGTAGGGGTCGCCGTCGCCCATGTTGTCTACCGCACCCTCAACCTGTGGAGGACAGCATGAGAAGCTTGGAGACGATCAACCTCGAAGCGATCAGGAGCGGTGGCGAGGCTCGCACCAGCTCCAACGTCTACGCGAACGCCCTGGCCACGGCGGCCGGCGGCTACGTGTCTCGGGACGACGACGGCACGTACGTCGTGCGTCTCGTGAAGCTCACCACCGACCGTGACCGCTCGGTCAGGGGCGACAGCGCAGAGGCACAGCGGAAGGACGACGAGGCATGGGCCAGGATCGTGGCCACCGCTGACGAGATCCTGAACGAGCAGAACGCCGCCGAGCGGGCCCGTGACACAAGGGCGCTCGGATTCAAGCACGGTGGCGCCGTCTACCTCTCCGACTCCTTCACCACCCTGCGGGACAAGGTACTGGAGCTGGGCGCCCACCGTGTGAACGGCGAGCCCGGCACCGGGGTGGACATAAAGAAGGTGGTGGTGGCCGTCGACCCCGAGGCGTTGCTCGCCCTCTCCATTGACTACGCTCTGATCGACCTCGACGAGAGCTTGCCCACCGCTTCCCTGCTTGCGGCAGCTCAGGCAGTCATGGACGAGGCCGACGACGCGATCAAGGGCGACGCGATCAAGCGTGACCTCGAAACCCTGGCCCGGTGGTCCGACGAGTCGCTGGCCCGCCAGGAAGCGTCACGGGCGACCTACGAGGCGTACTACCCACCTCCGGCGCTCGGCATTGAGGTGGCGG
>Ga0114923_10000939_pt1 | contig 20707 bp, 13 predicted proteins | sample SumtaG_FD_89578 | JGI IMG/M metagenome (GOLD analysis project Ga0114923, IMG submission 89578) | Deep subsurface microbial communities from Indian Ocean to uncover new lineages of life (NeLLi) - Sumatra_00157 metaG | ecosystem: Environmental > Aquatic > Marine > Oceanic > Sediment | place: near...
AGCAACGTACACTATGCGAACTGGTACGCAAATCCAGACGGCATTGGAGGCGATCGTCGGGACCATTGCGGACAACGATTCGTTTGAATTGACGATCATCAACAAGGGCGGTGCGGGTGACATCATTACAATGGCAGTTGCGGCTGGCGTCACGTTCGAGGGGAGCTTGACTATCGATGACGCTGGAGCCGACGTCAACAGTTCCGGTACGTTCAGGTTCCGCCGAACGGCCGCTAATACGTTCGTTGGTTACCGAATCGCTTGATAGGTCGTCATGCCCAGAACACGCAAAATCCGAATCCAGCCGCCAACGGGTGGACTGAACAGAGGCGGCGGCTACCAGTCGCAGCCTCCGTTCACCACTCCCGACGCGAAGAACGTGCGCCCCTATGGGCAGCTTGAGCAGCGCCTTCGCATCGGGTCGCGGCCGGGTTTGGATACAGCGTTTCGGACGACTCCGCTTACGACGACCCCGATCTACATGGCTGCGTCCTACGGGATTCAACCTGCGGACGGGGAGAAGTTCTGGGCGGATGATTTCAATGCACCGACGCTCGGGACGGTATGGGCGAACAACGTCACCTGGGCGGCTGGAACCGGGGTCAATCCGACAATTGCAGACAGGAAGGCGAAAGCGACTAGTGCGCTCACGCCAGCAGTTGGCGTTGGGCGAAATGAGCTGACTGACCTCGATACGACTGAGGATTACGAGTTCGGCGTCTTCGTTGTTCCCGAGGGCGGTGTCAATCGTGGTACGTATCACCTGTTCGGCCGGATGGAGTCGCTCTATGACCTGACGACCGATGGCGGGTTCGTGGTGACGGTGAACCTGAGTTCAATCACGCCCGCGGCGGTTGCTCACTACAATAGTTCCGGCACCCTGATCGCCAGCCAAACAGGAACTACCCTGGCGAGTATCTTGCCCGTGGCGAGCGGCTGGCTGACAGTTCGAGTAAACACCCCGGCAGCCGACACTCAGATTGAGGTCTGGTTTCAGGATACTTTAATCCTGGATCTGACAATGACGGGAACAACTACGGACGCACAGAAGCGGATCGGGTTCGGGATGCTGGGGAACTCGGCCACGTTCAGTGCTCAGATTGATTCGTTCGAGGTCGTGTATAAATCGACGGCCGACACGAACAAGAAGCCGCGATTCCCACTGGTGGTGTCTCAGGGCGGACTGCTCTACCGCCAGACATTCCATCGAGAGGTGGTTGCGGCGGGCGTCGGGTCAGTGACACTGATCGACGATCGGCCGGTTCAGGCTCAGGATCGGCTGGGGATTCTGTATCTTGCGGATCATGGGGATATCATCCTCACGGGCACAGACGGCAACAGGGAGACTACAAACGCCTCGCTCGACGCTGCCAGCGTATCAGACTGGACGGCAGAGGGCATTGATCCCAACAACCACGTTGTCGTTATCAGTGACGCCACAGGCGACATCGTTGATGGTCTATACGAAATCAATGACCCAGTAAACGATGCCACAGAGCTACTGCTGACCACCGACTTCGCTACGGGGGCGTCCGGCACTTGCTCCTACGAAATCCAGAGAGGTCCGAAGAAATATGAATTCAACCCAGACACTTCCACGGATGCCCTTACGGCGTGGATCGCAACCGCCGGCAAAGGCACTGTCCCCGTCGGCAATCGGGCCATTGCCCTTTACCGCGACCGACTCGTTCTCGCAGTCGATGGCACAGGCGCAATCTACTTTTCCAAGGCAGGCGACCCAAACGACTGGGACTTCGGCGGGAACTTCGAGGATCCAGCACGGGCGTTTGCCCTCGGAACCGGCACACTCGCTGGATTACTTCCGCAGCCGGTGACAGCCATCTTTGCCTACAATGACGATTGTATGGTGATCGGAACGGCCAGCCAGCTCTTTATTCTCCGCAGTGATCCGGCATTCGGCGGTGCCCTCAATAACGTCTCCCAGGATGTTGGTATCCTGGACGTAGCGGCCGGCACATTCACGCCCGAGGGCCAGTTCATCTTCCTGTCGTTCGACGGCCTCTACATCATGCCTGGTGGTTGCGGTGCATCACCGTTTGAGTTATCCCGGACGGTCTTGCCGGAAGAACTCAGGGACCTCAATAAGGACCTTGTCTTTGTCAGCCTCGCTTACGACCAGAAGGCCCGGGGCGTACACATCTTCCTCACCTACGATTCCGATTCCCACTCAGCCACCGGCGACCACTGGTGGTTTGACTGGGAGGGCAAGGGATTCTGGAGAGTCGAGTTGGATGACGACCAGGCTCCGACCGCAGTGGTCCAGTACCTCGGCAGTCATTCGCACGACAGCGACGTGATTATCGGCACGCGAACAGGGAAGATCGAGAGGTTCCACAAGTTCCACTACAAGGACAAGAGTGGCTCTGACACGGCTATCGATGCATTCTGTGATTATGGCCCGATCGATCTTGGTAACAGTGAACGAAAGGGTGCTGTTCGTTCGCTCACGTCGGTTCTGGCGGCTGACTCCGGCGACGTGACCTGGCGGCTATTCGTCGGCAATGACGCCGAGAGCGTCAGTAACCAGACCGGGACCGGATTCACGACCGGCGGCTGGTCGGCCGGGACGAACAACAGGTCTGACCCACGAGCCGGCGGTGGCGCTGCCATGCTTCGGGTGGAAGAGAATTCAGAGATCCCATGGGCAGTGGAAGGCATCACGGCCACGATACTTGATCTCGGGGGCCAGAAACTATGAGCCTCAAAGAAGCAGTAGCGAGAGTAAATCCGGAGCCGTGCGGCATAGACAGTGCGCCGTTGCGGGAAAATATCATGGCGGTCTGGCGGGCATTACTGGAGGCATCCAGTAATGAGCCTTACGTCGGCACAGCGACTGCTCGGTGGGTGCAGGGACCGCCCGATACGGTTGCCGTGAATCATGCGGTGCTGGGCAATGTGGTGGTTGTGATCCAGGATCAACCGTTTGGTGACCCGAACGTACAGGTCGGAGACGTGGTCAAGTTCGTGGAGACGGCCACAGGGTACGAAACAAGTGAAGTTGCTGCATACAACGATCGACCGCTGCTGACCATGGACCACTGGGGCGGAACCGTAGCCAATATCAAGCCAGGGTGGGCGTTGGCCAACGGAACGGCGAACAGCGTGGTTAACGGAGGAAATGGCAAGGACTACGTTACCGACCCGGACTACAGTGTGATTATCAACATCGACGAAGTGCAGTCCTACGACGTAGTTGGCTCAGGGGTGACGGTGGCGGCTGTTGGCGATCAGATCGAAGCGGCGGTCACAGGGGACGACACCGACGATCATGAGCATGATGGCGCGGCGATCACCGGATCAGTGTCGTCGCAGACTGTTGACATTTCGGGCACGACAGACTCCGCTTCCGCTGGAATTGAGGTTGATGACCACGATAATCATACCCACGCAAATACGGTTGCCGACCATGCGAGTCACACTCATGCAAACACGGTAGCCGACCATGCGAATCACACTCACGTGATAAATGAATCCGATCGAGCGGAGCCAGCTACTGGCTCAGGCATACCGACATACGCCACGCCAACGGACATCGAATCGCCAACTCTCACGCATACGGTTACCCCAGTAAGCGAAAGTGCAACGCTGACGCACACAGTTACACCGGTAAATGAAAGCCCGACTCTAGAGCACGCCGTCCGAGAAGGCGTGATCGCAGAAGGCGTCCTTGACGGGGCTCCTACTTTCACGAATCCAAACTCCACTGTTGATGCCACTACGGATATCTTCGCAAACGCCGAAGCGGGCGACACGATTATCATTGAGGGCGTGGAATATACTATCGACAGCGTGACCGACGACAACACTGTCGAGGTGGTAGGTGACGCCAGCGGCCACAGCAGCGGCACGGCAGTTCAAGTATCGACGGGCGGGCACGAACACAGCATCAGTATCACGGGCACTGGGTCTCACACTCACGGTGACACCCTCGGCGTCAGCGTCGGCCAGCCAGATGGCATAACGACACCAAGAGTCCACAATCACACGGGAAGCCGGTCAAGCGGCACGGCCGCGGTGATGATTCAGCGGGTCTTCTAATACAAGGAAACAATATCATGCCACCTCGAATACCAGCAGGACTCCGAAACCGAGTCCAAAACCAATTCAATATCGGCCAACGGCAGCGAGCCCAATTCCTTCAAACGATCCAGAACCAGGCGGGTTCACTCCCGAGCTTCCAGCGGACGCAGGCCATCTCCAATGCGAGAAAGGTCGCACGTCGACTTGGCGGTGCCGAGCAGGTGCAACTTGGCGGAGCCTTTGGCGGTGGAGGAGCTGGCGGGGTAGCTGGTGAATTCCAGTCCGGCCAAGATGCCGCCAATCGTGCAAATGAGCGACGGTTCCAGCAGGGCCTCGCCGGGTTCCGCGGTCGACGCAATCGTGTCCTCGGGATACTGGAGGGCGTCGGGGACCAGCGGGCGGAAGATATCACCCGTCTGGGCCAAGCAGAACAAGGCGCGGCAACCCAAGACCTCGTCAGCCGCGGACTCACGGCCAGTACGATCGCCCCAACGATCCGCACAGGCATCCAGAGCGAGACACAGAGGCGGCTGGGGCGTTCAGCGGCTGACTTTGCCCAGTTGCGGGCAGGGGCCGAGGAACGCACGTCAGGCGACCTCCTGGGGTTCCTGGAGCGGAAGACAGAACAGGGGCCGAACCTGCAAGCCGCACTGGCTGCCCAAGAGGCCGTGGGTGAGGCGAGTGGTGGGTTCGATATCGGTGGGTTCCGGCGGGCTGTTAACAGACAGCTTCCGGGCGGAATTTTTGGAGCGGGGGTCGGAGGAAGGATTGGTGGACGACAGCAGCCTCCAAGGCAAGCAGTAGGCGGCGGTGGAGGACAGCCCGGTGTATTCGGCCCCGGGTTTGGTGGAAAATTCGCTCAACAAAATCAAGTAGCCGGGGGAGGACTCCCGCCTCAGGACGCGGCAGGTGGCGGATTCGGCGGGCAGTTGAGACAAGCCATCGATCCCAGGGTCCGTGAAGCTGAACGACGGAAGCGGGCTGCTCAACTTGCGGGTCGGCCGCTAATCGGCGCAGGCCAGCCAGCAGCCGGAGGCGGGCTCCAGCGTATCGGCGGCAGCGGGGCCAGTCCAGGCTTCCCAATTCCCACGAGAATCACTCGTCGCGTCTAAGGATAAACGTCATGCCAATCACAGTTCAATTCGGTGACACCGGAGCCCTGTTCGCTGGCATTGCTCAGCGAGGGGCCAATACACGGGCCAGGGAGCAGCGTGCGCTCGCCGCCGCCGACCGGAACCGCCGTGAGCAGATCGTAGCCGGCCAGATCCAGCAGAGAAACGCCCTCGCCGCTGGGCAGCAGAACCGAGTGTTCGAGGCCATGAGGCAGCAGCAGGCGGCCAGGCAAGGGCAAGCGGACCGACTGGCGTTCCTTGGTCAGCAGGAGCAGGGCCGGATAGCCGCACAGGAAGCGGAGAACATCGAGGTCGACCGCCGACAGCAGAACGAGATCCGGGCCGATGCGATCGAGGGGATCGACGAAGCGAATTGGGATGACGAGCAACGGCAAAACATGGGGAGGGAAAGGGCAGCATTAGAGAAGGCACGGGGTGCTGGCTTGCATACCCCCGAGCAGATCGCAGAAGCGGAAATTGGATTCATTGGCCGATGGGGGCCAAGTGGAGCAAGGCCGAGAGGCAAGTCGCCGGAGAGCGACCTAACGACAGAGAATCTTGCGGTTACAGACCCTCAGATTGTAGTTGGAGATGACGGCGGCTTTTCAACGAGCATCGGTGGCGTAATGACGCCCGTTACGCCAAACAGGACAGCCAATGGTCTCAACTGGGATATTGTGCCAGAAAAGGACATGCCCGGTTTCGCAGAGGCTGAGCGGGAGAGAGAAGCGGAGAAGGAACAGGCAGCGGAACTGAAGGTGGAGCGAAAGGAGCAGGAGCAACAGTTCAATGACGACATGGACGAAGTGAGGGCATTCGTGAGTAAGCGGACTGACTTCTACGAGAACCTGACTCCAAAGCCGGTATTCAACGAGAAGACCAAGGAGTTCGAGGAAGGTGACCCAATCCCGTTCCCAGAAGCACAGAGGCGAGCCAAAGAAGACATGCTGGAAGCACTGCGTTCTGGGAGGCTGCGAACTCCGGTGCGGCCAGGACAGGAGCCAATCACGCAGGCACCACAGGCACCCGCTGACCAGATCCCGGAAACCCCGTCCGCATTCTCCACGGAACCCCCGGAATCACCCGCTCGAATCCAAGCCCAGCAGCAACAGCAAGCCGCCGGCCAAATCCAGATGCCGGACGGCTCAACCCTCCCGGTCCTCTCGGACCCCAGTGAGACAGCGAACCTATCTCCCGGTGACGAGTTCGTCGTGATGACACCCAGTGGTCCTCGTGTCATGGAGGTTCCGCTTGAGGACATTGACGAAGAAGAGGAGATTGCGTTGCTAGATCGCAAGGAAGCCATGAGTGGATTTAGTGGCGTTTCAGATCCAGGGTTTGCTGGCCTCGGTGTTGGCACGACAAGAAGTGAGGCTAGGGCCGTCGCGTCGAAGGTAACCCCGCCGGTGATAGCGGCGGCGGCTACGGAGCAAGCCCCAACGCGAAAGCGAACGCCAGCTCAAAAGAAAGCTAGGGCCGAGAAACGATTGCAGCAAGACCTCGATATAGCGACCAGGAAAGCTGACGCAGTAAAATTCCTTGAGCTAGTCGAAGAATCTAAAGCGAACAGAGCCATTCAAGAGGGGCTTGACGAAGCAACCAGGGAGGCTGACGCAAGGAAACTCCAAGAGTCAGTAGATGAGTCCAGGGCGGCCAGAAAGCTGCTAGAGGACTTAGACGCAGCAACCAGAAAGGCTAACGCAAGGAAGCAAGACCTGGCCGCATCCAAGGCAAGCGACCAGGAAGCCGTCCAGACGCTAGATGTACAACAAGGCATAGTCGAGATGCTCAGGGACTTCGATAAGATAAAGGGAGACAGCGACCTCAACCAGGCCCTCAGGCGAGCAACGAGTGAGGCGGCGAAGAAGAAAGCATTTAGCAAGTTCTTCAAGACAGAAGAAGCCGCAAGGATTGGCAGTAGACTGAGGGACACATTGGTTAATTTGCGAGGCAAGGCGTCTGGCGATGAATTATTTGAGGCGTTCCTCGTGCGCGCTGCTGAAGACGCCGCAAAGGCTAAGCGGCGAGGCTTCTGAATACAAAAGGCGACAACATGCCACAAGACCCATGGGCAGCATTCAATGATCTTGGACCGGTTCCATCGGGCGCTACCGCTGTAGCCGAACCGCCTCCAGTACCGCAGCAACCGATCCCCACTCAGCCTCAACCTCTGGCCGCAGCACCTGATCCGTGGGCAGCATTCAACGACCTCGGACCAGCCAACCCGCCTCCACCGGAGCCGTCTTCTGAAATCATCGGCAACTTTGCTCAGGAGCTTCTTGGTGCAACGGCCGATACTTTGAAGTCGATCCAGGATCAGGATGAACTTGACTTCCAGCAGCGGAACAACCTAAGGCCAATGCCCGAGTTCGACCGGTCTGTAAAGTTCTTTGATCTACCGCAAAAGAAGCGAGACGAGATTACTGAATGGTCAATCGACCGAAAAACAGCACAGGTTCGCGCGGACTTCAAGCTAATAGACGACACCAGGCGAGCCGAGTTGATGACCGCCGCAATGCAGCGAGCGAAGGCGGGGGTCGTCCTTCCTTGGATACGTAAGATTGAAGAGAAGGTTCCGTTTGCCAGGGATGTGGCCCCTGTCTTTGTTGACCAAATAACAAGTGCTGCATTCAATGAGATTGAAAAAGGCAAAGGTACGCCCTTTCATTACAGGAAAGTCGCAGACCACGTATTGAAGCTAGAGAGAGCGGCTGAACAGGGTATCATCACCGGAGGCTTGGACGACGCGTTAGTGACACCAGCTTTTGTTACCGAGACGATACTCACGCGGGGTGGATATAAAGCCCTGAAGGTTGCGGCGACACGGGGCCTCAAACGCCTCGGCATAAAGGCACTTGGTAAAAACGTCGCAGCCAGGGCCGCTAAATGGGCACTGCCACGCGCCGCTGGCGTTGCTGGCCAAACTGCACTGAATCCGCAGATGATCGCGGCTAGGATATCCGAACGGATGGCCCCCGAGTACGAGTTGACGCCCGACGATGCCGGGAAGCTGCGGCTCGTACTCGGCAATGACGGCGATGGATTCCTGGAAGCATTGCCGAAGGGGTTCCTTGACACATTCATTGAGATTGGATCCGAAAAGGGCGGTAGGCGTCTACTAGCCTTGGTCCCCGGTTCTTCTAGGCTTAAGGCACTCAAGGCTGCGATGATCGCTCGGTTCCTTAGGAAGAATCCGGCCACTGCCCCCGGTGCCCTCCTTGACCGATTGGCCCGCCGTGGGCAGTGGCATGGTTTTATCGAGGAGAACCTTGAGGAGTTTGCTGGCGATATTGCCCGAGGGTCGACTGATTTCATTCCCGGTGTACCGAATCTGGAGAGTGGATTTGGAATTCCAGGGCAGGTATTCACTGGTGACTTCGCTGGCGCTGGTGAATCCTTAGCTCGCCAAGGTATAGCTCTTGCGGTGCCTGGTGCAGCAAAGGCGGCGATTACTGCTGGTCCGGCGATTGCTCAGGCGAGGGCGGAGGCAGCGGAGGAGCGGGAAGCAAGGGAACAGGAGGCACGATTGGAGGAGGGCACGGAAGCGTTTGAGGCTCAGCAGGAAGCGGAGCGAGCAGAACAAGAGCAGAAGGTAAGGCAAGCCGCTCCAGTGAGAGAGATAACGCCAGAGACGCCAGAACAGGCTGCCGAAGCAAAGGGTTTAGCTGTAAGGGAGATCGTCGAATCAAACCGGGACCGCCTTCCGGAGATGGTTGACGAGATCGTTAAAGCCGGCCCAAACAGCAGGGCCAAGTTGGCGAAGGCTCTTGGTGTTGAGGAGTCCGTCATTCCTTCGAGGGCGAACCGCACGCAGTTCATTGCTGACGTTCTCAGCGAAGCGAATAAACCGATCGAAGCAGTAGCCGCCGAAGAGGCCTCCGTTGAGCGGGAGCCGGTATTTCTCGCTCCAAAGCCTGCGAGGATCGAAGCGGCCGAGAAGCTCAGGGATGAAATCGCGGCCAAGAAGGTCGTCAGATTGGAGAAGGCTGCTGCCGTAGAGGCTGCCAAGCTTGAGGTTCCTGAGCCGTCTGCTATTCCAATTCCAAGGCCAGCAAGACTAGGGGCCGCTGAAGCGGTCGAGGCACCAAAGAAGAAGCTCGGGAAGAAAGTTGTCCAGCCGGAAGTAGCCGAGCCGATCGCTATCCCGATACCAAAACCGGCAAGACTCGAAGCCGTCGAAGCACCAAAGAAACCACTCGGAAAGAAACCCAGTACCGATACCCTCGGCGCTGTCGTCCCTGCATCCAATGCACTCGACGACTTCGTTGGCGTGATAAAGAACGTCGGCAAGAAGACTCTCGCCGTCATCGGCCGTGAAGCCCGCACCCGAGGTGACCTCCCACAGCAAGTATTCGAGAGCAAGGTCGCGAAGGAAGGCCAAGTCAAAAAAGAAGAGACGAACATGAAAGGCGTTCTACGCGACCTAGAGACAGCTACACGCAAAGAGCCGGGTTGGGGTCGACGTAAGGACCTGAGCCCAGAGCAAACGAACACGCTCGACCAAGCATTCAAAGGGAATCAGGAAGCGATCGATTCACTACCCGAGAAACTCCGCATCCCCGTTGGTAAGATGCGAGAGAACATTGATGCGATGTCGGCCCGTGCGATCGAACTTGGTGTAGTGGCTGGCGATATGAAGCGGCGTTCACGAAGAATCTCGGAGTGTACGCGAAGCGATCGTACAAGATATTCACTGATCCAGGCTGGGCCGATAAGGTGCCCGAGGAAATCAGGAAGAAAGCCAAATCGTTTATTCGCAAAGAGTACCCTGAGCTTTCGGAAGACGAAGTGAACGGTCAAATCGCAGAACTCCTGTTCCGAGGCGAAGCCGCAAAGTCAAGCCCGATCGCAGTCTTAGCAAAAGGCGGGCAACTCGGCGATAAGAACCTGAAGCTAATTAGCCGCCGAAAGGATATCCCCGGCCCAATCCGTGCGCTATGGGGTGAGCACACAGACCCGTGGGTCAACTACGCGCAGAGCGTGGCGACGATGGCTCACATCATCTCGAACGATCAATTCCAAAAGGAAGTCGTTGCGGATGGTGAAGGAAAGTTCCTGTTCGAGCAGGCGACGGTGAACAAGGACGGTGAGTTCAAGGTAGAGATCGAGCTCGCTGGCAAGACGTGGCGCACAACACCGGAGATCGCGACGGCGTTTAAGAAGGCGACCGAGCCTGCGGTGGTAAGCGCAGGAATGCGTTGGTATATGAAAGTCGTCGGAAGCGTGAAGTACGGGAAGACGGTATTGTCGTCAATGACGCATTCCAGAAACCTCGGTGCGAATACGGGATTTGCTCTCGTGAATGGTCATTGGAGGATCGGCGAAGGCAGAAAGGCCATCGTCGCAGTTCTCGAAGACATGGGATTCCAGGAGCCAGCGTCAAGGCTCGCAGAGTGGGCGGGGACAAAAGATTATTTCCGTGCAATCATGCTTGGGTTGTCGAAGCAATCTAAAAGAAAAACAAGAGCACTGCTGTCTCGTCTTTCTGAACTCGGGGTTATTCACGACAGCGCAAATGCGGAAGAGCTTCGTGCCGTAATCAACGATGCTTCCAAGATCGATTCTGATCAGTTTCTTGTGGCGGCCGAGCAGAAGCGAGCGAAATCGATCACTGATTTTGCGAAACGAGGGCTCAAGGGGATTTCGGCACTGTATCAAGCAGAGGACGATGTTTGGAAAATCTATGGATTCCTGAATGAGAAGGCACGATACGCAAAAACTGGTGAGTTTGACAACGAGGCCGACCTTGAGCAACATGCTGCGACGATTCTCCGGAACACTTATCCGACATGGTCGATGGTTCCGAGTGGGATGCAGAGGCTTCGCCGTAACCCACTTGTCGGCAACTTCGTCAGCTTTGCTTCAGAGGTCTACCGGACGACATTCCACTCATTGAAGCAGATGGCGATTGAACTGCGACACAAAAACCCGAAGGTGCGAGCGATCGGAGCACAGCGACTGGCTGGCTGGCTTTTATCATCAACGATCCCGGCAGCGATGTCGCTCTCCACTCTCTACCTCATGGGTTTCACTGGCGATGATGACGATTGGCTGAGGGAATTCGTTCCGCCATGGTCGAAGAACAGTACGTTCTGGTTCCTGCCGAGGCCGAATAAAGACCAAATGCGGGTCGTTGATCTCAGCTACTCTGATCCGCATAACGGACTGAAGCGGCCGATAGTTGCGTTAATCGAGGGTGGCGATTGGGAGGAAAAACTGGAGAGCGCGGTCGGTGAAGCAGCAGCCCCGTTCCTTGATGAGGAGATGCTTACCAGGGCTCTCGTTGAGGTATGGGCAAATAAGAAATCCAGTGGAGGTAAGATTTACCAAGAATCGGACAGTGACCAGCAAAAGGGCACCTTGGTCATCAATCACGTCTGGGATACGGTGGAGCCTGGCATCCTCTCCCAGAGCCGAAAGGTGGCAAAAGGCATATCGGGTGAAATGGGGCGGCACGGGCAAGTTTACAATCCCGCCGTCGAAGCAGGGGCCATGATCACTGGCATTCGCATTAGTACGGTCGATATCCCGCAGTCCATGGGGTTCCAGGCTGGTGACTATAACCGAAGCAGAGTAAGTTCAACGGCCGTCCTGTCGACCGTGTCGTCCCGCAAAGGCTCTGTATCCGACAAGGAACTGCGCGAAGCTTACCAGCGAGCAGTGAACGCCCAGAAGAAGACGTTTGATGACATGGCCGAAGTCGTTCATGCAGCCCGCGGACTCGGGCAGACGGCGGAGGACGTTCGCCTGATTCTTCGCGGCAAAGGGGTGTCGGCCGCAAATACCGAGCAATTGATTGCTGGAGTCCAGATTCCCTGGGTTCCGTCCGCACAGCTCGAATCAGCGATGCTGCTTGCGAACTCGGCCGAAGCTGCCTCCCGCCTCAAAATCCTGCGAGAAATGGAAATCTCCACCGCACCTGATCCGGTCGAAGCGAAGAGAATACAAACCGCCAGAGTAGCCAAGGCCCGCGCAGCGAAGTGGGCAGCATTCCGAAAGACGAAGCCGAAGACTCGAACGCTCACGAAGACCCTGAACGTGCGAATCACGGAATGGCGAGACTCACGGGCCGCTGCGAAGAAGTGGCTTCAACTCCACGGACTCCTGAAATAGCGAGGGAATCATGTCCAACATCCACACATTCAAAACCTGGCACATCGTCGTCTCTGGCTTCATGCAGTCGCGCGGCACGCCCAACGGCATGGTTCAACTCTGGAATGAACTCTACCACCGCCACGCCGACAAGGACACCTGTGTCCAGTACCTCACCTACAACGGCGACTTCAGCGGCATGGCGGAGATGATCTGGCGACAGCGTGACCCAATGGCCCCGCCGACGATCTGCATCTACGGGTACTCCTGGGGTGGACCTGGAAGCATGAGACTGGCGGTCGAACTGGAGCGGCGCGGCCTGAAGGTCAAGCACATGGTCCTCTCTGATCCTGTCTACCGACCGCCGCGGTGGCTGCCAACGCGGCTCTGGCTGTCGATGACGAACCTCCCAACGATCCATGTGCCTCGCACTGTCGGGCTCGTCAAGTGGTTCTACCAGCGGAAGAACCGACCACACGGGCATCAACTTATCGCGGAAGACCGCAATTCAACGAAGATCGCGAAGGGCGTCCAGCTCGACTACACGCATCAGTACATGGACGACGCCATTGAGTTTCACTCAGCTTGCCACTTAGTAGCAGATTCGGTTACAATTCCCAAGTCAGAGTAGTGTTTCTGGTTTTCTTTTTTTAGCACGGGAGGTAGGGTTATGTTTAGTGAGCATTGGAACGACGAAAACGGCAATCCATCCGGCGGTAGCACCTACGGCCAAGGCTTCGCGATCAGTTGGCAGAACGGCCCACTTGGCCGCGACAACGACCGCAAGGAGCCGAACGGCGCTTTCGTTGAGGACATCACAAAGGCGGCAATCGACCGCTTGAAGTATTACCAGGAAAGCCGGTTTGCGTGCGATTACAACGCGAAGGCGATTGAGCACCTGGAGGCGGCCCTCGCTGAGATGAACGCACGGACGGCGAATCGTGAAGAGCGCGCAGTGGAAGGAACCCACGCCGAATAGCATTGCAGTTTGATATATCAGTTTCTGGTTTTCTTTTTTTAGCACGGGAGGTAGTATCATGAGAGGTCGTAAGACGAGTTTGGGGGTCGCGTTAGCCGCCGGGATGTTTCTGTCCCTGTTGGTATGTGAGCCCAGTATGGCTGGATTATTTAGCAGGGGATGCACTGGACCAGATTGTGATCCCCAGTCGCGGTCGCCGGGTTCAACGCAGGGCTTCGTTCCTGAGACCTACGGTTCCACGCAGGCCCACCTGTACCCGTTCGTGGCTGATCTGTCTACCGCGACGAGTGGCGGCAGTGCGGTCTATGTCGATCTTCCGGGGCCGCTCGGGACGGTGATCTCAGCAGCGCATTGCTTCGATACACGACACGGCACGGTTACCTGCACGTTCCCTGATGGGCAGAAGGTCAAAGCCACGGTTAAGCACTTGGATTATCGACGTGACATCGCCATTCTCACGATCCCCCGACCGCAGGGCATCAATCCCGTGAGAATGGCTGACGTACTTCCCGGCAAGGGGGAAATCGCGACCCTGATCGGCCATGGCGGCAATCCGAGGCGTGGTTTCTTTGCACACGCAGCCTATGTGCAGAGTGGTGGCGGGGAGACAATTCAAGTGAGTTCGCCCAGCAGCCAGGGAGACTCTGGCGGCTGTTTACTCAATGCCCGGGGTCAATACCTCGGTGTCATCTGCCGGACCAGCAGCCTCAGCGGCGGCCCTGGAAGCACGTATTGCGCCTGGGTTGGCCCTGTGCGGCATTTACTGGGCTTCCACCCAAACCAGCAGCAGCAGTACCAGCAGCAAGGGTACGGCGGGGTCGCCCCGGTTCTTCCGGATACGAGCAATCTGGTGACCCGTGCTGAATTTGAGCGAGAGATGGCGGCGGTTCGGGCCTCGATCTTGGAATTGCAGAGAATGCAGACGGACGGCACTCGGCTCGAACAAAGGTTGGAGCAGGTGTCTCTGTTGCTGGCTAAGTACAAAGAAGAAGGGGCCGCGGCGGCCTATCAGCTCGTGCGACAGTACGCGATCGAGAACTTTCCTCCGGACGTCCTGGCTCGCCTCGGGAAGATTGAGTCAGCAATCGGAGCAATACCCGCTGAGAGGCGTGCAGAGATCGTTCAGGGCGTTGTTGCGTGGGGCAAGGAGAATATCCCTGCCGACCTGATTGCGGCCGTACGGTCGTCTACGGAGGCCATTGAGACGATCGAGGCGGACGTTGAGACGATCGAGGAAGATGCCGAAACCCAGGCCGACGAGGTCGATGCCAAGATTGATGCCGCCGAAGAGGGGGCCGGAAAGAAGGCTGATCTCCCGCTGCTCGCGACAATTGCCACTGGCATGACCGCGTTAGGTGGTGGTGGGTATCTTGCCGCGGGCTCGCTCGGGAAGAACCTGCTGAAAGCGGCTGTTGCGATTAAGGATTAGTGGCCTCTGACGTAGGGAAATGCCTCATGGAATATGCACAATACTTCTTCGCTGGACTTGGGCTCGGGATCCCGGTTGTTATTGCCGTGGTCGCGGGGCTTTGGTCGATCTCCGGAAGGCTTAGCCGAATGGAGGCGGTGCTCAAGGGGATGGAGTCGATACTGTCTCGGATGAACAAAAACGAGACAGCCATCGCTACCCTGAAGACCGAAGTCAAGAACATGGAGTGGATTGAGAAGGCGATTGAAGACCTGAGGCGAGAGGACAGGAAGCTAGACCATGCCCTGTCAGCAGTCAGGAAGACATTCCCGACGGGGCCGAAGGCAATGTTTGATCCGCCTTCAGGTTAACTGTAACACCACGGCGGCGGGCTATTCGCTTGTTCGTCGTCGTGGTTTTTGATACGTTTCGTTTCTGGAGGGTAGGATCATGGCCGGCACAGACGACGTCAAAAACTTTAATGACAATCTCGGTATGACGTCAATCGTCCTGGCTACCGCAGCCGGCGGCGATTTACTTGGGTATCAGGCTGCCATGCCAGCGGACATAGTCGGGGTAAACGGCACTGTAGATCCCGATAATTCCAGTACAACGCCGCTGACGGGAGATGCGGTATTCACCGGCTTGGCGATGGATGTTCTTGACGTTGCCGATATCAGTGTCTTCGTCTTCTCTGACGTCGATTCAGCTACGGATGGCCTATCGATCCAATGGTCGACCGACGGTACAAATTGGGACGAGACAGATGTCTTTAGTATCTTCGCTGGCGATGCAAAGATATTCGCGTTCGGCCCAAGATCGCGGTACATGCGAGTGATCTACACGAACGGCAGTGGTGCGCAAGCCGCGTTCCGCTTGCAGACGATCCTTCGTACTACCCAGCTCCGAGGCTCGTCGCACAGAGTCGCAGACTTAATCAGCGCAGAAGATGATGCCGAACTAGTCTTGGCTGTTATCACGGGACAGAAGCCTGACAATGCTTTCACCCAATTCCAAGCTACTACCGCAGGCAATTTCAAGATCAGCCTTGAAGAGGTCAACGGCAACGTCAAGATCGACGCCGACACGGGGGCAGGTGAAGACTTTCGTCATGGGGTGGCGTTGATAAGCGCGGAAGACGGTGGAGGAACGGTAATCGGGTCAGCAAATCCGCTGGCAGTCAACGTCAGTGGACCCCTGTCTTCTTTTGGTGAGATGTCAACGATCGAGCCGACCCCCGTCGTGCAGTTGCAGTTCCCCTACAACATCAACTCCAAGCTCGTGATCTCGAAGGAGAACAATTTAGGGACAGTCACCCAGTCGAATGACCATGCAGTCATCGCTACAGGGGCATCCGCCACGTCACGGGCGGCAATGGAGTCTCTTCGCAAGGTAAAATACAACGCCGGGCAGGGGGCTCTGGCGAGGTTCACGTCCCTGTTTACCGCCGGCGCAACAAATTCCTCTCAAGCCGCTGGCATTGGTGATGAATCAGATGGATTCTTCTTTGGGTATGACGGTACTGCATTCGGAGTCCTGCGTCGCAGGGGTGGCTCTACTGAGGTCCAAACGCTCACGGTCAGTACGGCCTCAACGACCGCTGAGGACATCACGATTACGCTAGACGGAGTTGCTCTAACGGACGTAACTGTAACAAACAGCAACGACGTGACAGTCACCGCAAAGGAGATCGCCGATCACGATTACCAGTCTGCTGGCAATGGATGGACAGCCACGGCAGTCGGTGACACTGTGGTCTTCATCTCATTCGATGCAGCCGCCAAGGCTGGTTCCTTCACCCTGTCAGGCGCAGCGACTGCGGCTGGCACGTTCGCGGAAACGGTTGCTGGAGTGGCGGCGACTGACACATGGACTCCCCAGGCATCTTGGAGCGATGATGTGATGGATGGGACTGGCCCATCACTACAGACACTCGACCCAACGAAAGGCAACGTATTCCAGGTTCAGTATCAGTGGTTAGGCTATGGGCTCGTGAAGTTCTTCGTCGAGAATTCTTCGACTGGTAGATTGGTTCTGGTCCACAAGATTGAATACGCCAACGCAAACACATCTCCATCCATCAGCAACCCGACGCTGCCCCTTTGTATCTTCGCGGTCAACACTTCAAACACGAGTGACATTGTTGTCAAGTCGTCGTCTCTAGCCGGGTTTGTGGAGGGCAGGGAAGAGAACCTCGGCATCTCCTCTTCCGTTAACGATGTCAAAACGGTTACCGTAACAACAGAAGAACCAGTCCTCACGTTCAGAGTCAAGGAAGTATACCAGGGTAGGCTGAATCGCGTTCGGGTCACGCCGAAGCTACTGTCTCTTACGTCGAGTCTTGTGCCAGCAAATGCCGTGACCACCTTTCGGATCTACACGGATGCGATACCAACGAACGGCGCAGCGTACTCGGATGTCGATACGCAGAATTCCGTGGTAGAGTTCGACATTGCTGCAACTGACTTCCTTGAAGGAACGCTGATTACACAGTTCACACTCACGAAACTGGAAACGAAAGTAATCGACATCAAAGACATCGCGCGATCGATCCTTCCGGGCCAGACGGTCTTGATTACCGCACAGCCGAGCAGTGCCAACGCAGGGAATCAGGCTGGGGTGTCAGTGACCATGGACGAGCTGTTTTAGCACGACGCCAGACCTTTCGTGCTGACACCTCGGTCGAGCGTTCGTTCGGCCGGGGTGTTTTTTTCTAAAAAAGGGGGTTGACTTCTTTTTGGGATGTGACTATTCTTGCAATCAAGGGCTTAATCCAAGAGTTGAAATTGAATCGTTAGTCGCGTCGTCGTGTTCCGGGTTAAGCCCCCAACGGAATACGGCGGCGTTTTTTTATGTCTATGCAGGCGGAGGCCGAACGGATCGAACGGATGCAACTCGGCCAAGGATCGGTGGAGCCGACCGCCTTATTTTACCAGAAGGTATTTTTTACGAAAGGGATTAGGTATGGCTATGTCACGCGATCAGTTAGATGAGGCGAGGTTTATCCGCAACTGCATCATCGGTGCGTTTGCGTTTTGCCTGGCGGTGATTGCAGCTACGATGGCTGGATGCCCAGTGTACGGCGTCTACACGCAAACCAAAGCCGGCGAGGCCGAGTTAAAGCGAGCGGAGCAGAACCGGCAAATTATCGTGCAATCAGCACAAGCCAAAACGGAAGCTGCGGCATTCGAGAAGGAAGCCGAGATTATCGCCGCAGAGGGCAGGGCTGAGGCGATGAAGATCATGCAGGCCCCACTCAGGGAACTAACCGACGCTCAGGCCCGCGTGTTGATTCTTTACAATTGGGTCAAGGGCCTTAACGACGAATCAACGCAAACCATTTACGTTCCAACGGAATCGAACCTACCATTATTCCTGGAGGCTGGGCGCATCGCAGACAGTTCCGGCCCGACGGCTAAGGGGCTTCAAATTGAAGCGGAATTAAGTCGCGACGTTACATCTGAGGGCGGAGAGTCAAGTGATCAGATCAGGGAGTAGGGCCGTGGTGGGTTAGCGACAGAGGCAAGGCAGACGTGTCGTTGCTTGTTATGGTGAAAAGGTAAGGCTAACCATGCTTTTCGGGATGCCGGGTGGGGAATCCGGCCTGTCGCTTATTTTGCGGCGATACGGAGGCTCGTGGTGGATGACCTCCCGTCCGGGGCGTACCCGGGTCGCCGCACTTTTGAACTACGAGATTCATTACGGAGAACCCGATGAACGAACTCTCACAAGCGATCCAAGCCGCTGAAGCGGCCTGTGGCGACGACGAGATCACAGCCGCCAAGATCGCCGGCCTGATGATCGGATACCACGCACGGTGGTCTGAGGAGCTCCTGGAGCCACTGGAGGTCGAGTCGCAATTCAAGGGGGTTCCGATCCTGAACCCCAGGACGGACAGGCGGTCCCGAACCTTCACCCAGGCCGGGATGCTGGATGCTGTCGTGCGGGATTCCCTGGGGACGTTCAGCATAGAGCACAAGACCACCTCCGAGGACATCGAGGATCCTAATTCTCCCTACATGCAGCAGTTAGCGGTCGACTCGCAGATCAGCATGTACGACCTGGCACACAGGCAGACGAAGTTCAAACTGGATGGGTGTATCTACGACATCATCCGGAAGCCGACGATCAACCCGAAGCAGATACCGAAGGGGTCGATGAAGAAGACCGATGAAGAGAACTTCGGGACGCTGCTGGAGATTACAGGGGCCAAACAATATTTCGGGTTCGATGTTACCCACGAGGAATGGGGGAATGCGATCGCAGCAAGTACCCTGAAAGCCAAAGTACACGAAACCCCCGCCCTCTTCGCCCGACGCCTCGCCTACGACTGCTGCACTCGCCCCGATCGGTATTACCGACGGCAGGTGATCGTTCGTATGAACTGGATGGTCGCTGAGTGGGCGCAGGAGTTGTGGAACACCGCGGACACGATGCGGGAGGAACGAAAGCAATCCGGTCTTCCCCGGAAGATCAGCGGTGGGAATACATGCTTCTCGTACAATCGGCCCTGTTCGTTCCTGGGGATATGCTCTGGATACGACACCCCTGACGGCGACAACTGGGTCAAGCGAGAGAAGCGGCATTCGGAGTTGGATCTCGACTGCGACGGGCTCAACGTCCTGACCAACAGTCGGATCAAGACGTGGAATTCATGTCCACGGAAGCACTACTATCGTTATACACTAGCAATCGAACGCAGGGACGAGGAGCGGAGTGATGCGCTCTATTTCGGCTCGGCGTTCCACAAAGCACTTGAGGCGTGGTTTAACGCCAGAAAAGGAAAGACCGATGGCGAAGTTTTCGATGGCGGACATACAGAGCAAGGGGCGCGGGCTGAAGTCCAGGATAATAATCCAGGCAGTGGAGGGATTTGGTAAGACAAGCATCGGCTGCTACTTTGCTAAGCCGATCTTTCTCATGTCGGATGGCGAGACCGGGTTGGAGACGTTGATCGACAACGGCCTCGTTCCGGATACTCCTCACTTCCCGCCGATCACCACATGGGAAGAGAAAACGGACGCGCTGGACTTCCTGCTCAATGGCGAGCACAGCTACGGGACGCTTGTCCTCGATACTCAGAGCGGATTCGAGCGGATTTGTCACGAATACATCTGCCGCAAGAATTACAAGGGCGACTGGAGCGGCAGTGGGTTCATGTCGTTCCGCGAAGGTTACGAGACCTCGCTACCTGAGTGGGCGAACTTCCTCGCTGAACTCGACGCGATTCGTGAACGGCGAAAGATGGCGATCCTTGGTCTTTGCCACGTCAAGATATCGCCGTTCAAAAATCCCGAGGGAAGCGACTACGACCGCTACACCCCCGCGATGCACGACAAGACCTGGAGCCTGACTCACAAGTGGGCCGATGCGGTCTTCTTCGGAAACTACCACACGGTCGTCGAAGACGGTACTCGCAAGGACGGCAAGGCGAAAAAGGGCAAGGGCAAAGGCGGGCGTGAGCGTGTGCTCTATGTTGAGCGAACGGCCGCATTCGATGCGAAGAACCGTAACGGCCTGACGGAAGCAATCGATATGGGCAACTCGGGCCAAGAGGCGTTTAACAATCTCAGGGATGCGATCAAAGCAGGAAAGAAGGTGAATTAGCATGAGTTTCTACGAACAAGGCTCGCACATCGCAAAGGTGGTAGGCCAGGGATTCTCGGAGTCGTCGAAAAAGAAAACACCGTTTTTCTTTCTCTTCATCACGCCGTTGTTTCAGATCACGCCGGACGGAAAACGAATCCCTGTAGCGTCGTCGCAGTTCGACCAGGAAGTGCGGTGGTACATGACTCCAGCCGCCATGGAATTCTTCCTGCGAGACCTGAAGAAGCTCGGCTTCACCGGGAAGCAGCCCTCCGACCTGGATCCGAGCCGACCTGGCTTCCACGACTTCTTCGAGCAGGAGATCGAGGTCGTGAACAAGCACGAAGCCTACGGCGACCAGGGGAAAGTCTCCGACAAATGGTCCCTGCCGTTCGAGGGTAGCTCGCAGGAAGACCGCCCTGCCATCGACCTCCGCGACCTCAACTCACGTTTCGGCGACGAATTCAAGGGGATGTTCGGCGGCAATAA
>Ga0114923_10000941_pt1 | contig 20678 bp, 15 predicted proteins | sample SumtaG_FD_89578 | JGI IMG/M metagenome (GOLD analysis project Ga0114923, IMG submission 89578) | Deep subsurface microbial communities from Indian Ocean to uncover new lineages of life (NeLLi) - Sumatra_00157 metaG | ecosystem: Environmental > Aquatic > Marine > Oceanic > Sediment | place: near...
AAAGAAAAAGAACGGGGGCCGGGGGGACGGGGGGGGGGGGGGGGGGGGGGAAGGGGGGAGGCACGGGGGGGGGGGGGGGGGGGGGGGGGGGGGGGGGGGGGTGCGGAAAGGCAGAATGCAGAACACAGAACGCAGAAGGAGATTTTCGACTGGGCGATAGAGCAAGATCAGTGAAAAATGGTGCCTGGTGTGCTGTAAGATTCAGCCCGATACCGAGCCTGAGCCCGAACCCGAGCCCGGTTTATTTGTTATGGGCGATCGGTAACACCTGGAACCAGGAACCTGAGGCGCGGTAGCGTTGAGCTTTCCCGCCGTCCTTTTTGAATTTTGAATCTTGAATTTTGAATTCTAAGGTTTAAACCCTTCCACCAGTGATGACATTTCGCTTTCCTGAAGGAGCTTCACCCTTTTAAACCCGGCCTCTTCCAGCCCGCTCTTGATCTCCTCGAAGGTGTAGCTATTTCCACTTTCCGTATTCACCAGCATGTTGATGGCGAACATCGCTCCCGAGGCTGGGTGAGTCCGGTCGCTGCTCATGGTATAATCCCTGACAATGATGCGTCCGCCGGGTTCGAGGGCATCGTGGACTTTTTTATACAGCGCCACGTTCTGTTCGTGACTGTTCTGGTGGATGATAGCCGACAGGAGCGCGAGATCGTGACCGCCGGGAAGGTGGTCTTCGTTGAAATCGCCGGGCACCAGTGTCACCCTGTCAGTAAGTCCTTCTTCAGTGATTCTTTCCCGGGCCATGGGTATCACCTCCGGGAGATCAAATATGGTGGCTCTCATGCCGGAGATAGTTTTCAGGAACCCGATGGTGTAGGACCCGGACCCGCCTCCCACATCGATAAGATTTTGCGCGGTTCCAGGGTCTATAGCCTCGACCAATTCCGGAGCGTCGCGAAGAGCTCTAACGTGCATGGCGCCAATGAACGCTTTCGTCCAGTCCTCGCTGCTCGTGCCCGGTCTTGAGGCGGGATCGTAGCCAAGTACCGTTTCTGTCAATTGGGACCATGTCTTCCACAGGTGGGCTGTGTGCATCAGGCTTGGCAGGATCGATTCATCCGAATTAACTGTGAGCAGGGGGGCCAGCGTGGGGTCGGTGAGGTACTTGCCGCTTTCCTTTTTCAGCAGATCCATTGCGGCAAGGGCGTCTAGAAATATGGTTGTTGCCCTGAGGTCCGACTTCAGCTTTTTTACGACCTCAACTGCTGAGAGAGGGGTTTCGGCGAGGAGCGTGAATATGTCCAGCTCCACGGCGGTAAGCAGGACACGGGCTTTGGAAAAACCGCGAGCGATGTGCTGGATGCTTTCAGCGGAGAGATCGGCTTTCATGATTTATTCCTTTGGGTTTGAAATTCAATATTTGTAATTCAACATTCAAGGTTCAAAATTCAAAAGGAAAAAATAAGGAATAATAATTCGAACAGGGTCCCCGAGTCCCTGGGTCTAATATTTTTCTCCCACGCCCCCTCGCTCCCACGCCGTGTCCCCCCGTCACCGAGTCACCGCGTCCGATGGTTTCCTGGATCCCGCCCTCCGTACTGCCCTTTCTTTGGACATTGGACTTTGGACGTTGGACTGACCAAGGTCTGGAACTTGGTCTAAGTTCCAGACCCTGTAATCTTCCCCCACCCTCCCTTCACGTCCCCGTGTAACTTGCCCAGGTCCTCAATAACCATGTAGAGGCATGGCACCAGCAACAGGGTGATCACGGTAGCAAAAACAATTCCGAAGCCCAGGCTGATGGCCATGGGGATCATGAATCGGGCCTGCAGGGCCCGTTCGAACATCATGGGGGCAAGGCCGCCGAAAGTGGTTGCTGTCGTCAGCAGAATGGGTCTGAAGCGCTGGATGGCCGCGTCGAGCACCGCGTCATGGATCGACATGTCCCTTTCCCTGATGCGCCGGTTTGCGAAATCGATAAGGATGATGGAGTCGTTGACCACGACCCCGGACAGAGCGACGATACCGAACATGCTCACGACGCTGAGGCTGTATCCCATGATCATGTGTCCAAGAACGGCTCCGATGATCCCGAAGGGGATGCTGGCCATCACGATTAAGGGCTGAATGTAGGATTTGAACGGCACCGCAAGCATGGTGAAGATGAGGATCATGGCCATGGTGAACCCGATCTGGAGACTCTTCATGCTCTCGCGGGTATCGGCTGCCCTGCCCTCGAAGCTGTACTGGAGACCAGGATAGGCGGCCATGAGTTTGGGAAGCTCCTTCTCGGTGAGTGCGCTCTCGATCTCACCGGCCCGGCTGCGGTCGTTTACATCGGCCGTGACCTGGACCACTCTTCTCCCGTTACGGCGCGTGATCGAAGTGAAAGCCCGTCCCCTCCCGAAATCAACCACATCCCGGAGAGGAACGAAAGTCCCTTGGGGAGTTCGGACCACCATCTCCTGGATGTTGTATTCGGAGACGCGTTCCTCCCGGGGCAGGCGCACAGTAACCGTGAGTTCATTGCGCCCCCGCTGCTGCCTGAGGACCCTGGAACCGTAAAAGGAGTTTCTGATCTGGCGGGCTACATCCTGGGCTGTCAGGCCAAGGGCCTTGCCTCCAGGTTTTAAAGTAAAGTCCAGCTGCTCTTTCCCCCCCTGGTATCCATCGTCGATGTCCTTGATCAAGGGGTAGTTGGCAAGTTCCACAGCAAGCTGGGCGCTGGCTTTTTCCAGGATAGCCGTATCCCGGTGGGATAGTTCCACGGTTATGGCCGATCCGTGCCCCGGGCCCCCGAAATCAGATCGGAAGTTGATGTTCTCCACCCCGGGCACCTTTCCTGTTTCCTCCCGCCAGCGCCTGGTGAACTCGCGGGTGGTCATGATCTCGTCACGGATCTCGGGATCAGCCAGATAGACGATCATGAACAGGTTGTGGCTGCCCCCTCTACCGACCCTTGTGTAGATCCCTGTGACGAGTTCATCGTGCCCCGTTTCCTCGACGACCCTGCGTGCGGCGTCGTACATTTTTCTTGCCACGGCTTCCGTTTTTTCCACCGGTGTCCCGTAGGACAGGGTGGCCGAAGCCCGGGCGAAGTCAGATTCCACCTTTGGGAAAAGCCCCATACCCATTCGGCCGCTGGCCGCGTAGGCCAGGAAGAAGATGAGGATTGCGATGGCTAGAGACACGACGAGGTAACGCCTGGAAAGGGCGGCGTCCAGGAATGGCCCGAACCGGTTCCTGACCCACCGGGTAAACCAGCCTGAGAAGGCCTGCTGGCGGGCACTGAGCCACCCCCGGTAGCGTCCTAGCTGGCGCTCCCTGCGATGGGCCAAGTGCGCCGGCAGGATGAAAAGCGATTCGAACAGCGATATGATAAAAGCGGTGCACACCACCAGGGGGATCATCTTGAAGATCTTGCCCATAGGCCCTGGAATGAAAAAGAGAGGCATGAAGGCAACCACATTGGTCAATATGCTGAAAGTCACCGGGGTGGCAATCTCGCGGGCTCCCCTGACCGAGGCCGTGAGGAGATCGTCCCCCTCCTGATAATAGAAGTAGACGTTTTCCCCGACGATGACGGCGTCGTCCACAACGATACCGACTGCCATGATGAAGGCGAACAGGGTGATCATGTTGATGGAAATGCCCAGCGCCGGGAAAAAGAGCAGCGACCCGAGAAAAGAAATAGGGATGCCCATCATCACCCAGAAGGCCAGTCGAATCTCAAGAAATATCCCCAGTATGATGAGGACCAGGATGATCCCCATGGCTCCGTTCTTCAATAACAGTTTCGTGCGCTGACGGAAAAGGTCGGCACGGTCCCTTAAGACCGATATACCGATACCCTCGGGCAGGGTGCCCCTGATGAGATCGAGCTGTCTGAAAACAGCGTCAGCGACCTGAGTGGGGGTCTGGCTGCCGATACGGTAGACGTCCAGGAAGATCGCCGGTTTGCCGTCGAAGGTGGCGTAGCTATCGGACTCCTCGTAGGAATCATCAATAGAGGCGATGTCCTCAAGACGTACCTGTGTGCCGTCCGGTGTGTTAATGACAGGTATCTGTGCGAACTGCCGCCCATAGTCCCGGCGCTCCTTGACCCTTAGCAGGATCTCTCCGCCGGAGGTTTTGATGCTTCCTCCGGGAAGGTCCATGGAAGCGTCTCTCAGGCGCATGGCCACATCGCCGAGGGTCAGGTTGTAGCGGCGAAGGTTCTCCTGGGGGATTTCGATGGAGATCTCGAGGGGACGGACGCCCTCCAGTTCTACCTGGGTTATGTCGGGATCGCTCAGCAACTGGTCGCGTACTAGTTCACCCAGTTCGTGAAGGGAGGATTCGTCCGCATCTCCGAACAGAATAAGGTCAATGACGTTGCGCCGCCTCGACAAGATGGAGACCTCAGGCTCTTCGGCATCTACGGGGAAAGTGCCGATGCGGTCGATCTCGCTCTTGACGTCGTCGGCCAGTTTTTGAAGGTCCTGGCCCTCCAGAAGCTCTACATTGACAGAACCTCGGCCCTCGGTCGCCGTAGAACTGAATTCATGGACGCCGTCGATTCCCCGGACCGCCTCCTCGATGACCAGGATGATACCTTGCTCAACCTCTTCCGGGCTGGCTCCGGGATAGGAAACGCCCACCCGAACTATATCCACTTCAGTGCTGGGAAACACCTCCTGGGTGATCTTGCCCAGCATAAGGAAACCGCCCACGAGGCAGACCACCATAATCAGGTTGGCGGCGACGGGGTTGTGGGCCATCCACCCTATTGCGCCTTGCTTAATAGGGCGGAGGTTTGAGTTTTGAGTTTCGGGTATGGAGCTGAAATCGTCCATAATGTTCTTTCCGCTTAGGAGCTGTCAGCTGCAGGCTGTCAGCGATTTTTCCCTGAATTCTGGCTCCTGGATTCTGGCTCCTCATTGGCTTTTACACGGACCTTCATCCCCTCCACCGGAGCCGGCAGGTCCGAAACCACCATCCTTGTCCCGGGAGCGATCCCCTCGGCGAGAACTTCCTCTTCACCTCGCCATACCACTTCGACTTCCAGGGTTCTCAAACGGTCTTCGCTGTCAACAGTCAGGATGGAACCGCCACCCTTCAGGTAGCTGCGTTCGATGGGGAATACATTGTCAACGGTCCTGCCCTGTATCCTGATAGTTACATAGTCGCCCAGAAGCATGGGGTTGCGATCGCCGTTTTTGAACTTCAGGTCCAGCGGATCCTTGACCTCGATGAGCACCCTTGCCAGCCTGCCGCTGGGCTCCAGGTCTCCCATGAGCTTCAGGACTCGACCTTCCCGAACTCCTCCCGTACCGGTGCTCACTAATGCCTTCGAGGATAGAGAGAAGGGTCCATCAGGCAGGATGATCCACTTAAGGCGATCCAGGGGAACAAGGGCTTTGATGTGAAAAATGTCTGACCCCACGAGGCGGGCAAGGGTGACCTGAGTGGATACCTGTGCACCGACATCTATGTCGGCTGACTGAACTACAGATTTAAAGGGCGCTTTGATAACTGTTCTTTCAAGGGCCAGCTCCGCCTGTTTGACCTCTGCTCTGGCTGCTTCGAGATGCGCCTCTTTGGCCGCCAACTGAGGTTGACGAAGCGCAAGCTCCAAATCCAGTTCAGAGGCCTGGTTCCCCAACCCTAACAGCTCCCACTCGCTCCGGGCAATCTCCTGTTGGCCTTGTTCAGCCTTGAGGTCGTAAATGGCCGATTGGAGGTTCGCTTTTTTGGCCGTGAGAGCCAGTTGGTAGTCTTCCGGGTCCAGTTTCACCAGGGTCTGGCCCTTTTTCACGAGCCCTCCCTCGATGAATTCGCGGTGGATCCATACGACCTCTCCACCGACTCTGGCTTTGAGGTCCACCTCCTTGCCGGCAACCACGGTACCCTGAACGGGAACTGTCACCTCAAATGACGTCGACATCAACTCCCGAACCTCCACCACAGGCGTGCTTGCCACTGGTTTCCTGCGCTGAGGTTTCGGCCTGTGTGTCACCATGTACCATGCCCCAGCCATGGAAATCGCGAGGATCACAATACCTGCGACGGTGAGGGCAAACTTCTCTCGCCCGGATAATGGCGGACGACCGTGGGGGTTAGTCATGATCACCTCTTAATTCAAGAATCAAAATTCAAGATTCAAAAGTTTGTTGATCCAAGATCCAGAAAATCATCGATCATTTTTTGCTCAGTCGCTTAGTCATCCAGTCGAAGATTTTATTCTGCGTTCAGTGTTCCCTGCCGAAGGGTGTGTTCTGCGTTCTTTTTCTCAAACTCCTTCTCCATCCATCCCCCACCTAACGCCCTGTGGAGTTTCACCCGCTGATTCAGCCTTTCGAGTCGGGCCTGGACCACGGTTCTCTCGAACCTCTGGGTGCTGATCAGGGCGCTCAAGGCCGGCAGGTAGTCGATCAGTCCCTTTCTGTAGCGTTGCTGCGCCTCTCGGAAACTGTCCCTTGCTATGGACAGCTGTTCATCCAGGGCAACGATAAATTCTATCTGTTTCCGTTCGCGGACCATGGCGTCCTCCGCTTCGCGTATGGCTGTAAGAACCGCTTCCTCATAGGAGGCCAACCGTTCATCCACGATCCTCTCCTGCCTCATCACCTCCGCGTCAAGCGCCCCTGCGTTAAAAAGCGAATAACTGAGGTTGGCGGCGAGAGTGGCAAACCATTGGTCCAGCAGGTCCGTGAAACTGTCAGAACTAAATCCTGTTGTTGCCGATATGTTCACAGCGGGAAGGCGCCCGGCCCGGGCAGCTGCGACCTGACCTTCAGCAGCGCGTAGTTTCAATCCCGCAGCTCTGACATCAGGACGTCTTGCCAGAAGATCGGCGGGTACACCGATATCGGGCAGTTCTCCGATCTCCGGGAACCGGATTGCTGTCAGACCCATATCCGTACGTGGCGGCTTTCCGGCCAGAACCGCAAGCTCGTGCATGAGGGTCTGAAGCCTGGCTTCCGGAACCGGGATTGCGGCTACGGTTTCGGCGAGGATCTGGCGCTGCTGGTAAATGTCCAGAGCCGTGGCGAACCCTTTCAGGTAGCGAAGCTCCAGGAGCTGTAGGATGGTTCTGTTCGTCTTGAGCTGTTCATCAAGCAGGGCAAGCTGCTGTCGGACCGATATGGCTTCCAGCCATTTCAAAGTGACCTCGGAGGCCAAGGTCATGGCGGCCGTGTACAGCTCTTCCTGGGATGCTTCAAGTTCCAGGAGGGCGGACCGGTGTTTGGCCTTGACGCGGCCCCAGAAATCTACTTCGTAAGTGCTGACTAAAGAAAGATCCCTGGAACTGTCGGTTGATGTTTGATCGTTGACCCTTTTCCTGGTTCCCGAGACTCTCGCATTCAGAGTAAGATCCGGGACCTTCACTGCTCCGGCCTGGACAGCCAGCGCCCTGGACTGTTCGAGGCGGGCCAATGAGATCCGTAGAGTCGGACTTCCCAGCAGTGTCTCGTTGACAAGAAGGTTCAGCTCTTTAGAGCTGAACCCCTCCCACCATCGATCGGGTGCCTGGACAGCCTTCTCGTACAGGGAATAGGTCTCGGGGAGGACAACGCCCAATTGAACAGGTTCCGGTGTGACTGTGTGAGCGCACGCAACGAGTAGGAGGGCCGAAATCAAGACAAGCGGGTAAATAAACCGAGATCGTGGAGGCTCGATTAGTCGTGTACCGGCAAGAGTTGAAGTCATCTTTATATGGAGTCTCCAGAAAGTTTTTGGTTTAACCAGCGAGTCTACATTAATAGGGTCGCAAAAAGTCCATTCGCGGCTTTTTGCTCTACGGAAAGCGAAAAATTTCATTTCCGCTTTCCTCACAAATCAATCACCAACACCAACAGCCATTGATTTGGGCGCCCCACCCGGGGCGCGTTGATGACCTATTGCGAAGTCATCAACATTTGATTATAGAACTAATCATGGAAAAGGGCATCAACAAGAAGGAAAAAGTGAATAGTGAACGGTGAATAGGGAACGGCTTAATTATCCGGGACGCGGTGACGCGGAGAGAAAAGCCTTTTCCCCGTGTCTCCTCTTCTCCGTGTCGGACGGTTTTTTAGCATTACACTAGCCTCGGGTGCTGAAGTTGTGCGATTATTATTAGTTCATGGCCGGAAACATCTACTTCCATCTTATCATCCTGGTCGCCGGATTCACCCAGGGGTTTACCGGGTTCGGGTCCGCCCTGATCATGCTGCCCCTGCTGACGCTGCTCCTTGGTGTGAAAACGGTGGTTCCCATGGTAATTCTTCTGGGACTCTGCATCAATGTGATCCTCTTTCTTCAGATCCGCAGGCATCTTGAGTGGAAAAGGGTTCGTATTCTGTTCGCAGCATCTGTTCCGGGGATCTTCTGCGGTGTGTATATCCTGAAGACGATGTCCACAGGTTTCCTTGAACTGGCTATCGGGATGGTGTTGATAGTGTTTCCCGGTTACCTCATGTCAAGGAGTGTCCCTGAGCGAGAGGTCGCCCCGGTGTGGGCGTGGCCTGTGGGTTTCCTTTCCGGTGTCTTGGGAGGGAGTGTCAGCGCCGGTGGGCCGCCTGTGATTATTTATGTGGCCATGCAGCCGTGGGGCAAACTCTCCATCAAGTCAACCCTTGTAGGTTTTTTTCTGATTACGAGCGTGGCAATAGGCGCTGTTCAGGCTGCAGGTGGTCTTATGACCAGGGAGGTCCTCGCGCTCTTCGCTGCAGGCCTTCCAGCCCTTGTCACGGGCGTGCTGGCAGGTTCGTATCTGTTTGATAGGATCGATTCCGTCGCCTACAGGAAAGTGTTGAACGTCTTGTTGATACTATTGGGTGTCTTCATGCTGGGGAAAGCAGTAGTCGGTGGCTGGTAGTAACTGGTGATCGGAGAATTTTTATCCAAGATCTAAAATCCAAGATCCAAGAAGAATAACCTCTGTCAGTCAACTGTCGGCCGGGCTCATTTCAGAAATCCAATTAAGCATTTGAACGTCAGAAGAATTCATGAAACTAGACTCTCGGGTCACTTGATCATTCTTATACTGAAAAAACGCTTCTCATATCAAACCAATAAGCCCGGCATTCAGCCGGGCTTATATTCCTTGGATCTCAGGTCTTGGATCTTGGATCAGCTCTTACCCTGTCGCGTCCGCAATCTTGTCAAGGGGAAGGGAGGCAAAGAGCTTTTCTATGGTTTCTTTCTGGGTCTTCAGGTCCTCAAGGAACCTTGTCCTGTTAGTCTCCATGAACTCCTCAGCGGTTTTTCGATAATAGTCGATGCCGCTGAGCAGGTTCTCCTTGAACTCCTGGAAATATTTTGCTCCGTTGGTAGTGAGTTCCAGCCTGAACTTTTCGATCTCGTTTCGAAGGAATTCGATGTTCAGGGACATCTCCTTGATGAACATGTGGGGCCTGTCGGAGTTGGCCAGCAGTGAGAGTCTGCCGTAAATGTGCCCCACCATCTCTTCAAGGGAGGCGATTCTGGAAAAGTTCACTATACCGGGGCCGCAGCAGATACAGGGTGTGGCGTCCATGTCGATTCCGAGTTTGAGGGTGGCTCCCCCGGACAGGTCATGGCAGATGCACAATTTGGCCAGTACGTCCTCCTTGATCCACTTGCGCTGCTCCTCGGTCAGGTCCTCGCCCTTGATGCTGTCAACCTTCTTCATCACGTAGTTTCGAGCGGAGATGCATTCGGGAATCTCGGTAAATTCAGTGTCGAAGATCTTCCCGTGTCCCTTGGGACACACACTTCCAGGTTTCCCCTCCAGGATGAATCTCCTACGGGTCTCCTCACTGGCCGAGGTTCTCAGGCTCCAGAAAGGGACCAGCAGGGGGGACGACGTGCTGAGGTATACGTCATCGTCAGTCGCGTCGGCAAGCTTTTGAAGGTGCTCATCATCCACGTTTGTCACTTCCGGCACGAGGAGGAACGGTGTACCCCAGCCTGCTTTGTCAACATTGTAATACTTGAGAAGGAACTGGTGTTCGTCAGCTGTTCCGATGCCGCCGGCCACTGTGAGGCGGACTTCCTGGGGATCCGTGATGTTGGTATGGTATTTAGCGGGCAACGCCTTCACATAGAGGTTGTGGGTCTGCCTCACCATCTCGTCCTTTTTTTCCTTGAACTCCTTGAGGATGGGACCCATGAGGTGTCCCTTGGCGGCGAAGGCATGGCCGCCGCAGTTGAGTCCCGATTCAATGCGAAATTCCGATACCCAGATGCCGCGTTTGGCCAGAAACTTTGCCTGCACCACGGCGGACCTGAAATCGCTGATCTTAAGGACGACCTGTTTCTTGATTCGGCCCATTGTGTCAGGGAAAAAATCCTCGAAGTGGGCGATGTAAGAATAAAGCTGAGGATTGAGACCTGCCGACAGAACTATGGATGAGCGTAGCGTGCTGTTGGCGTATCCGCGCAGGGCCGAACGGGCATCGGAGTATTCCGGAGCCAGGATTTTGCCTTTCCGGTAGTTCATCCGGTCGACTTTGGTCATAATGTTGACATCGATGGTGCCTGGAACGGCCGCCAGGCGCAGCTCCTTCTGAAGTTGCTCCCTCTCGCCTGGATCATCGGACTTGATCATCCGGCTGTATTTGGTCTTGATCTCAGATTCGGGCAGCAGTTCATAGTAGCGTGTTATTTCGCTGTCCGGTTCGAAGGGGGAGGTCTGAAGCTCCTCGACCTGTTTTTTCAGTAGCCGGTCTACCAGGTTCAGGTAGGCGGTAGTGCGCTTGGCGCGGTAATCCTCTTCCTTGCGTCCGATCTCTTCGTAGGGTTCCCCGGCCAGTTCGCTGTGGTACTTGCGCATCTGCTCGAGAAAAGTGTCGTCGACCAGGGAGATAACAGATGAGACGCCGTACCTTGCGATCTTCAGTGGCGTATCAATACTAAAGCCGGTGCCCATTACCGGGATGAAGAAGGTGTGAGCTGGGTGTCGCTTCCTGTTTTCTGTGTTTTCCATAGTTAAATCAACTCTTTATTGTTGGATCCCATTTGGGGGTTGAATTTTTGAGCGACCCATTCTCGGGGTACTTATACCGACAATATACTGCATCCAGGAGTCCTTTGTGGTTCTTCTACAGGCTCCTGTTAGCTGGTCGCCATTTAGCGGTGGAGTATCTCATAACATGGACGCTGAAGGCAAATGGAAGAGAAAAACTCATTTAGGATTGAAAATTGAGCATTGAGGATTAAAAATGAGCATATCGTACATTCTTGATAAATAGATTTTGTTCCTGATTCTCAATTCGGAATTCTCAATTCTCAAAAGAATTTGTTCTTTTATGGTGCGGCGAAGTGGATGGAGCAGTAGAGGAAGAACGGCTGTGCGATCCCCTTGTAGTTAGCGTTGTTCCAGACGTAGATCCCCCCTGAAGGGCATGTATCCACCACAGGGAGGAGGCCCTCGGATACGAGTGTCCCGAGGGTGGGCATGCTGTCGTCTACCTGAACGGCGTTCATTCTGATGTATACGTCAGTGGCGACCTGGATGTTCTGCCTGTAAAGGAGGCACGTGGTGGCCCTTGAATTATCCAGGCTGGTGATGAAAGACGGCATAAGGAAGGAGGCAATCAGTCCAAGGATCGACATGGTTATGAGAAGCTCGATGAGCGTAAATCCGGAGTCTTTTTTCATCGCTCATCTCCGGCCAGAGCGTGGGGGATCGGGGAGCTTAGGCTTACGGTCAGTTTTTCCAGCCCGTGCTCACCGGGAGCCGGACAGCTGATGATGGTGTCATCCGTAAGCTCCGTAACTATATATTGCTTAAAAGATTTGGGGCAAAGGGGCAGAATATTGGGTAGCTGGCCGTCCTGAAGGTTTCTGGATAACCTCCACAACTGTTCAATACACTTGTCGGTGGTGGAGTCTGTGGCGGTCACACCCTGTCTCAAAGGTTTTGGAGCCTGGAGAAGAGGGGCGATAGTGTAGATACGGATCAAAAGAATCAGGACTGTAACTGCAAGCAGGCTGATGAGAGCGATGCGCCTGGTTTTTTCCTCGGGGGTCAGAGGAGTTGACTCCACCTCTGTCTCGATCTTCCCGCCTCCGGTCTGTAAGGTCATCTGCTCGAGTTCGAAGGCACACTCCCGGCACAGCGGTTTCCCGTCACGCCGCTTTGGGATGACACCGACAATACCCGCTCCGCAACGACCGCACAGCGGTTTCTCCTCGTAAACGATCCTTCCCAGTTTCTTGCCTTTTATGGCCATATTTATGGTGCGCTCCACATTTAGGTATTTAATGCCCGGGTATCGACCACTCTTATTTCACAGATTGCAATTATATTACTTTAAAGCGGGGAAATACAATCGTTACAAACTGTGAAACTACTCAGGTGCGCATTTTGGGATGGATGTTAATTTATCATGGCCGCGTGCGGTTGTGGTCAGGGAACGGCCAGTAAGCGGTTAGCGGGTCAATGGGGCGACAAGATGATAGGCTTACAGGGCTAAGGCCTTGAGGAGTATAAATATCCCGATGGTCAGGAACGCAGAAGCCGGGATTGTTATTATCCAGGAGTTAATAATATTGCGAATAACCCTTAAATTAAGAGCGGCCATTCCGCGGGCTAATCCTACTCCGATAACCGAACCGACCAGGGTGTGGCTTGTGGACACAGGCAGGCCGAGTTTGGAACTGAGCAGAACGACTGTAGCTGTGGCAAATGCTGCGGAAAAACCACGGGAGGGTGTTATTGATGTTATCTTGTTGCCGATGGTCTCGATAACCCGGTATCCCCACGTACCCAGACCCACAACGATTCCCGCGCCCCCCAACGCCAGGACCCATATGGGGACTGGTACTTTCATGGTCAGGTCTCCGCTTTTAAACACGGACACGATGGCCGCGAAGGGCCCGATTGCGTTGGCGACATCGTTGGCTCCATGGGCAAAAGCTATATAGCAGGCGGTTCCCACCTCCAGGTAAGAGAATATATTTTCCACCTGACTGAAGGCCGCGGCTCTTTTTCTTGGGATATTCCTGAGTTTGGAGGCCAGAAAGAGCTTCATGGCGAAGTGGGCCAGCACACCTATGGTCAAGGCGATCAAAAGTGCCTGGTTGAAGGGAATGTCCAGATTCAGGTTCTTGAGGCCTTTGTAGAGCATGGACAGGATGAGGATCACGACCACTGGGAAAATGAGTATGGGAACTACTCTTCTAGCTGCCCTCACCGGGTTCCAGGATGTAAGGACTGTCCGCTTGATGAAAGTGAAAATGGCCCAGGCCAATAATCCGCCTAAAAGGGGAGAAACGACCCAACTCATCACCACAAAACTCAGTTTGCCCCACTGTATGGCCGAGATCCCGCCTACGAGAAGACCGAACCCGACGATGGCACCGATAATGGAGTGGGTCGTCGAGACAGGCAGCCCCAGGAAAGTGGCCAGGTTCAGCCACACACCGGCCGCTAGCATAGCGGACAACATCCCCAGGACAAAAATCTCCGGGTTGCCCTGGAAAAGTTCTGTCGAGACGATACCCTTGCGAACCGTGTCTGTAACGTGACCGCCCACCAGGAACGCCCCCGCGAACTCGAACACGGCGGCAAGCAGGACAGCCTGCTTCATGGTGATGGAACGGGAACCGACGGCTGTTCCCATGGCGTTGGCCACATCGTTGGCACCGATGTTCCAGGCCATGTAGACGCAACTTGCTGTGGCAACCCAAAAAACCCAGGCTTCTAATCCTAACATAGGCACGTTAAATTATTTCCGTAAAATCAGATGAATTGTAATACTCAGGTTCAATTCCGCTGAGTATGGTTTTTTCTCAAACACATCTTTGATAGGGTCGCAAAAAGTCCATTCGTGGTTTTTTGCTCCTCGGAAAGCGAAAAGCGTGGTTTTCGCTTTCCTTACAAATCAATGACTTTAATTAACGGTCATTGATTTGGGCGCCCCACTCGGGGCGCGTTGATGACTTTTTGCGAAGTCATCAACTATGATAGGGTCGCAAAAAGTTCATTCGTGGCTTTTTGCTCCACGGAAAGCTGGAAATGTCATTTTCGCTTTCCTCACAGATCAATGACTTTAATTAACGGTCATTGATTTGGGCGCCCCACCCGGGGCGCGTTGATGACTTTTTGCGAAGTCATCAAATCTAAAAAAAATAAAACGGGTGTTAACCCGTTTTATTTTGAGAGGAAAAGCCTTAGCCGGTTGCCGGTCTTTTCGGCGCTGTTGGCCATGTTGCCGGTGGCCTCGAGCACCTTCATCCACATGATCACGTTGAGCGTCCCCATGTCGTCCTCCATAGTCAGCAGTTTTCGGACAAGTTCATGCTGCAGTCTGTCTGTTTTGTGCTCCTCGCGACCGAGGTTGTTGATCATTTCCTCTACCTTGCCCGCCTCGACTCCTCCGAAGGATGCTTCCATCAGTTCATCCAGCTGTTCATTTATACTGGCATACTGATTCACTGTGATCATCACCTGGTCAAGGAACTTCCAGAACACATTGCGGATCTTCGGTGGGAAGGGTAGTGCCTTCATAGACAACAGGACAGCTACGTCCTCTGCATAATCGGAAATGCTATCCTGAGTGGACAGCACCTCCAGGAGGTCGTCCCTGTCCACCGGAGTGAACATCGTTTTGGGGACGTCACCCCGGAGCTCGTTTTTTATCTTGTCGGCTTCGTGCTCGGCGTCCTTGATCCGTTCGACAATGTCCTGGAAGCTGTTTTCGTCCTCTTCTTCCAGGCTGCGATACAGGTCCGGGATCAGGGACACGCAGTCCATGACCGTCCTCATGTGGTCTTGAAGGGGCCCGAAGGGAGATTTGGCGAATAGGTCGAAAATGGTTCGCCTCATGGTGGTTCCTCCTGATATTAATTGCGGGTAAATTCCCGGGTATGGTATCAGAGGGCCTGCAAAATACAATACGAAAAACATCGACCAGCCGGAGTCGGGAGCAAATTTACTTCCCTGGTTCTCGCTGATTGTCAAAACCGGGTGGTAGGGTATTATCCTATTAACATTTTTCCAAAAAGGAGGGTCTGATGAAGGTCGTGGCCATTAATGGAAGCGCCCGTAAAGAGGGGAACACGACGATCCTGGTCCAGAAAGTTTTCGATGAGCTGGAAAAGGAAGGGATCGCTACAGAGCAGGTCCACCTCGCCGGCAAGAAAGTCAAAGGGTGCATCGCCTGTTTCAAATGTTTCGAGAACCTGGATCGAATGTGCGATGTGACGGGTGACTTCGTCAACGAGTGCATAGGCAAGATGGCCGAGGCCGATGGGATCATCCTGGCCTCTCCCACCTATTTTGCGTCGGTGTCTACCGAACTCAAGGCGGTCATAGATCGTGCCGGGCTTGTGGCCATCGCCAACGGTAATATGCTTGCGAGAAAGGTGGGCGCTGCGGTGGTGTCGGTAAGACGAGGCGGTGCTGTAACTGTTTTCGACACCATCAACCACTTCTTCTTCATTGAGGAGATGGTCGTCCCTGGGTCCTCCTACTGGAATTTCGCCGTCGGCCTGCACCCGGGAGAGGTTGAGAACGACGAAGAAGGTATAAAGACCATGAGCAACCTCGGGAAAAACATGGCGTGGTTGTTGAAGAAAATACATGGATAAATTCCGTGATTCGGGACTCGTAATTCGTGATTGGTAAAAACAATTAAACTATACCAGTATGAGAGACGAGGTTCCAGAAAGAGAAAAACCCGGCCTAAGGCCGGGCCAGTTCATCTCAACTCGCATATCTCATATCTCAAATACAATAATTGTTAGATAAGATAAATGATTCCCGATGCGACAAATTTACCGCTTTCCAAAATGAAAAAACTCACAGATACATTATCCCTGGTGTCCACTCTCTTGCTTGTCGGACTGCTGGCTTTACCCGCGCCATCATGGGCCTCGAGTTCGGGGAACCAGAGCCAGATCATTCTCTACAGTTACGGGCTCGCAAGGGTCCAGGTTACCGGTCCCGATGGATCAAGGGCTGGTGCGGACCTGGTTACCGGTGATGAACTGGAAGAGATCAAAGGATCTGATGTCGTGATTGAGAAAGCCGAGGATAGATTGGATGGCTGGACCATTACACTCAGAAGCCCGACCCCGGGTGTGTACCGCATTAATCTGCTGGGAACAGGAACAGGAGGGGTCGTTATGGATCTCGAGGTGTTGGATTCCTCGGGCCGGATCAGCAGCAGTCAGGTGTTTCGAAGGATCAGGGGCGGCGATTCTTTCGAGTATGTTCTCGATTACAGTCCCACCCTGAAAAGCGACAATCAACTTCAAGAGGCGACGAATTGATACTCGCTTCGCTCAGGTTCCATGTTCCAGGTTCCAGGTTGCAAAAAGGCAGACGATGGGCGATGGGCAATAGGTGAAAAACCTCGTTCGTCATCGTGCCTTCCGCTCTTCCCAATAGCCCCTCCCCTATAGCCCATAGCCTTCTCTTCCCTTTGGCTCTTCCCCCCATACTCCTCTTCCTTCCGACTCCTGGATTCCGGCTTCTGGCCACCTGTTTACAGCTTCGCCTCTTTCCACACTTTGTCCAGACTCAACATGGTGGTCTTTTTCCCGAAAAAGACGCTCCAGTTGATCGCCAACAGGACAATTGTAGCTACAAGATATCCGATAGCTGTTCCCAGGAAAACCCCGAAGCGTCCATATGTCAGCGAGATGGTGATGGAGTATGCGAGGACTGTCCACAGTCCCCTGGGAAAGTTCTTCAATACTGTATGCGCCCTCTGCGCCCCGAAGTTCAGGTGGATAAGGGCCAGCAGGGGATATACCACCATGGGAAAGGCTGAGAACAGCCCTGCCCATCTGACGCCAATGTTTTGTGCAAACCCTGTGATGATCAGGACGATGGCGGTGGAAAAAAACAGCCGGAAAAGGACCATGGAGGGAGTGTAGTGAGCTGGGTGATCAATTGTGGTGTTGGGAATCTTCCGAAGAAGAAGTGAGAAGCAGCCGATAGAAATAAAGGAAACAGCAATTCCCGAAAGCAGGGAAGGTGTCAGGCCGCTAAGTAACCACGCTGATACCAGGTAACCACCGATAGCGTAAATGGAGGCCAGGATGGTAGAACCGACAGTGGAATCCCTGGACCCCAGGAAATAGAAGTAAACGAAAACGAGCGCGGATACATGTCCGAGCAGATTATAAGGAACGGCGGCGACCGCGAATTCCGGTCCAATCTGAATACCGTAAAAGAACAGCACCAGGGCGGTTCCAATGGGATAACCGCTGAGGATGCCCGCTATCCGGGGGCTCGCTTTTTCAGCGATCCAGGCAAGGCAGAGAATGAGTGAGACAGTGATGATAATTTTCAGGATTAAAAGGTTCATGGCTTATAAGAGGGTTTGTCCTGATCAGGTGTTCCTTAGGGTTATACTCGAAATCCTCAGCGGATTTCGAGTATAGGAATCACGGTTAGCCTGAAAGAGGATATTGGGTAACTCATTACGAGAATGAGGTCTTTCATCCCCAGAATCGCAAAGCTTAGAGTGTCATGGTGATTCTAGGGCTTCCTACTAACTTTCGTCACGCCGATGGCGTGATCAGGGCACTTCGACACGCTGTCAGACGTGGAAAATCGCGGGCAAGAGGGCCAATACGGCTGCAAGGCCGATAATGGCAAAAGGGATTAATTTCTGTTTATCGATTTTCAATCATATCTCCTTACACTTTGAACTTTGATAGAGTCGCAAAAAGTCCTGGCGTGACTTTTTTGAGATCCATAATTTCTTTGGGGAAAGCGAAAAGTGTCATTTTCGTTTTATTACAAATCAATGACAATAATTAACGGTCATTGATTTGGGCGCCCCACCCGGGGCGCATTGATGACTTTTTGCGAAGTCATCAACTTTTAAATGAACCTGAGTTGCGTCGGTCTCATAACTGAATTGAACAGCCGGCTTTATCGCACAATTGAAAGGTGTGGTCAAGAGGGAGAATCGGTGAACAGTGGACAGTGAACAGTGAACGGTGAAGGTTTTTGCTGACCTGGACGCGGTGACGTGGAGAGAAAAGCTTTTCCCCCGTGTCTCCCCTTCTCCGTGTCCCCGTGTCGGGCGGTTTATTACCTTTACCCTAGACACCAGACACTACCTTTTCCCTTCAGCGGCCTCAGCGGCTATAAAAGTGATTTTTCCGAACCCCTTGCGTACTGCCACAACTGGGACAAAAGCATCCCGGAAAGCATCAAAGCACATCCGATAAGACCTCTTAAGGACAGGGTCTCATTGAGTATCAGCCACCCGCCGAGGACGGCGAAAGCTCCTTCCATGCTCAGGAGGATGGAGGCGTGGGCCGGGTGTGCCTCCCTCTGGGCGACGACTTGCAGGGTATAGGCGATCCCAACCGAACCCAGCCCTCCGTACAGGATCGGGACGGCCGCGTCGCGGATGGAACTTAAAAAAATCGGTTCCATGGCGTACGCTGCCACGAAACTGAGGAGGGAGCAGATGGCGAACTGGGAAGATGCCAGGTTCAGCGGGTTCATCCGAGGGGAAAGCCAGCTGATCCAGAGAACGTGGGCCGCCCACAAGAAAGCGCTCAAAAGGACAAGGAGGTCTCCCTTGCCGATGGTGAACTGTTCGGTGATGCTGAGAAAATAAAGGCCCGTAACGGCCAGGACGGCTCCGATCCATGTTCCAGTGGAGGCTTTTCGCCCTAACCTCAGCCCAATGATGGGAACGATTATGACATACAGCCCTGTGATGAAGCCGGCTTTCCCGGCGGTGGTATATACGATCCCGATTTGCTGCAGGGACGCGCCGCCGAAGAGCACCAACCCCGCAAGAACAGATCCCATTATTTTGGTCTTTTTACTTATGGGGATAGCCGGAGCAGATTCGGATTTTCCGTTGCCCATGCCAAAGTAGATCAGGGGCAGCAAGGAAAGGCTGCCCAAGGCGAAACGGATCCCGTTGAACAGGTAGGGGCCGATGTGCTCCATACCGATCCTCTGCGCCACGAAGGCGAATCCCCAAATGGCCGCGGTCAGGAGGAGCAGAATATCTGCTTTGGTACCCTGTTTCATCAATTTTCCCGGTTTCGTTCTGGTTGGTTTCCGTGAGTATTTTGACCCTTTGATAACAAAATGCCGCAGGCGTGTGTCCGCGGCATTTTGTTATGCGGAGAAAAAACAGTTTTCTTGACTTATGTCAAGGTTTGGAAAAGTGAACAGTTTATAGTAAACCATTAATAGTAATTGTAAGAGATAACCAGGGAGCCTTCATTCTTGTTTATCCGATCCAGTACAAATCCATTGCCGCGTTACCATTCCTGAGCGCCAGGTTGATGACTTTTTGCGAAGTCATCAACCTTAATAGGGTCGCAAAAAGGCCATTCGTGGCTTTTTGCTCAACTTAAAAGCGAAAAGCGTGGTTTTCGCTTTCCTCACAGATCAATGACTTTAATTGACGGTCATTGATCTGGGCTCCCCACTCGGGGCGCGTTGATGACTTTTTACGAAGTCATTAACTGTATACAGTCGGTCTTTCAGACCGGCACATCTGAAAGGAGAAAATGGATGGAGATACGGCGTTCGGTGTTTGTGATCCTGGGGGTTGTATTGCTCCTTGGAGCGATTCCCATGGCTGCGTCGGCGGCCAGTGCCTGTATGGATTGCCACGAAAAGGTTACCCCCAACATTGTGCAGGACTTCCTCAGCGGGGAGATGGGCAAATCCGGTCTCGACTGTTCAACCTGCCACGGAGAAGGCCACATGTCCGAGTCCGATGTGGCCAATGTACAGCTCCCGACTGAAAAGACCTGCGGCGAGTGCCACGAGGAAAAGCTCGCCCAGTACATGGACGGGAAACACAGTCTGGCGTGGATTGCCATGGAAGCCATGCCCAAAACCGGCTTCCAGCCCCACGCCTATATTCAGGGGCTCAAGGGATGTGGAGGCTGCCACAAGGTTGGCGTACGGGATGAGGCCACCCGTGCCGATTACAGGTACGGCTCCCCCTGTGACTCGTGTCACACTCGCCACAAATTCTCCAAAGCGGAGGCCCAGAGGCCTGAAGCCTGCCGGACTTGTCACATGGGGTTCGACCACCCGCAGTGGGAGATGTGGTCCTCCTCAAAGCACGGGGTCATCAATCTAACAGAGGGGGATGACTCGACACGCGCTCCCACGTGCCAGACCTGCCACATGCAGGACGGTGATCACAAGGTCATGACCTCTTGGGGGTTCCTGGCCCTCAGGCTGCCGGAGAGCGACGAGGAGTGGATGGGCTACAGAGCTACGATCCTGAAGGGGCTTCACGTTCTCGACCCAGAGGGTAACCCGACAGCGCGGCTTGATGTAGTCAAAGCAGGGAAGTTAGTAAGGCTCTCTGCGGAGGAGTGGCAGACGGAACGGGACAAGATGGTCGACATCTGCAGCAACTGCCACAGCAGAAAATATGCCCTGACCAATCTTGGCAATGCCGACCAGATGATAAAGGAAGCAGATAAGCTCATGGCCGAGGCCATCATCATCGTGGCCGATCTTTATGGTAAGGGTATCATCAAGCCCGAGGAGGGAAAGGCTGCCTATCCCGACCTGTTAACCTTTTACGATGCCATAACCCCCATAGAACAGACCTTGTACGTCATGTTCCTTGAGCATCGCATGAGGGCGTTCCAGGGGGCGTTCCACATGAACCCCGACTACGTGACCTGGTACGGCCTGGCTGAGATGAAGAGGGACCTTGTGGAGATCAAACACGAGGCCGAGAGGATGACGAGGGAAGCGGAGAGGAAATAGTGACCGGTGATCAGTTAGCGGTAATCAGAAGAAGCACGGGCCCGGCGAA
>Ga0114923_10000942_pt1 | contig 20674 bp, 38 predicted proteins | sample SumtaG_FD_89578 | JGI IMG/M metagenome (GOLD analysis project Ga0114923, IMG submission 89578) | Deep subsurface microbial communities from Indian Ocean to uncover new lineages of life (NeLLi) - Sumatra_00157 metaG | ecosystem: Environmental > Aquatic > Marine > Oceanic > Sediment | place: near...
CGTCATGTGTTGCCTGCTCCAATCCACTTGTTTCCTCAGCAGGGCAATCAAATCCGCGTCACCTTTCGACGCCCGCTCCGACTCCGCGAGCTTGGCTTCGAGGGTGGAGATCTCGGACTCAACACATTTCTCGATGACGTCCATCTGCGAGATCTCGTTATCGCTGTACGGGTCAGCCCACCCCTCCGTACCGTGGTAGCTGTCCCCTGCTTCGGAGATGACTTTCAGAATTCGACCCGCAGGCGTGTCGGGCTTGTCTCTCCATGCTGTTAGGTATCCGCTCATCAAAACAATCCTCCCATATCATCTATGACCCACACGGGTTTGCGTCGGCCCTCGCTCAAGACAGCTACGCCCAGCTTATTTCTAGCCTCTTGCTTGGCAGCTATCCGTTGCCGCGCACTCAGTCCCGCCGCCTTCAGGTGCGAGTCGAGATCGGGGGTGGTGAGCTCTAGCCCCGTCTCACATAGAATCTGCACTACCTTGAGCCCGCCGGCATTGTGAGGCAGCACTTTCAAAGGCACGATTGCTCCCTCTGCAGCCCCACCCAGCATCTCGAACGTCCAGGGCACCATCGTTCTCGGGCCGTAGTTGCTCTTGGTGACAGCGCCCTCAATCACCCGGCGCATGGGGTCGATGCCCATTGCGCTCTTGCGCACGGGGTCCACCTCCATCATCTGAATCGCCATCCGGGCCAGATCAGTAATGCCCGCTGAGCCAGTGAGCTGAGAGACGTGCATCGGCCCGCCCTCACGCCCTACTTTATTCAAATGGTGGGCAACTAGGACGCACGAGCCCGGGTTCGACTGCTGGATGAGCCCGAGGCCATTATGCACCCAGCCCGCGCCCTCCTGCGAATTGAGCGACACTTCTTTCTCCATGAAACGCATCAGCGGGTCGACGATAACCAGGTCGGCGCCGATGCCCGACACCGCCTCGCTCAGTTCCTCACCGAGCACTAGCAGTTGGTTGAGTTCGGGTATGATCATGTTTTTCATCAGCAGCGATTGATCAACGTCGATGCCCTGGTCGCTCCACTGCTCGAGGGTCCTGAAGAATCTGCGCTGCTGCTCCTCGCGGTTGTCCTCTTTACCCACGTAGAGCACCTTGTAGCACTTGCCTCGGGGGTCGAAGGGGCCCCAGGTGGTGCCCGTCGTGAGCGCAATGCACAGGTTGACCAGCAGCTTGCCCTTGCCGACGCCACCTTCGCCGCCGAGAACCGCAACGCTGTTCCGGCACATCATATCCTGCAAGATCCACTCTCGAGGCGGCGGCTCGAGCATTTTCCCATCCTTTCCGAACCAGCAAGCAATGCTCCCGCCCTCTAGCCACTCCCCAGCCGTAACCGAACCAAGGGGTTTCTCCTCGAGAGGCACTTCCTTACGAGGAGAGACAGTTGAGAAGTCCCAGAGAGCGGGAGCAACCTGCTTGTAATCCTGCAGCGTCGGGGCTCCTAGCGCCATTTGAAGGTCCCGAAAGGTCTTCCGTTCGCAGTGCCCGTGATGGCACTTGAAACCGTCAGGGCTAAGATACGCCGTGCCGGTGTTCTCTTCATCCGTATGGTGCTCGAGCCACGGACAAACGATATCGTACACGCCATCACGTAGCCGGCTCTTCATCAGCCCCGCATTCAGGAGCTGCAGCCCACGACGTCGCTACCGAAGTCGAGCGCCTCAGGGTGCTCGCTGGCCTGCTCCTCAGCATCGCCCTCGAGACCGAGAGCCGCCTCTAGCGCTTCTACTGGGACTCGCACGCCGCGCCACTTCATCTTGTGCCGGAAGCCCTCGTGCTTCGCTTTCCAATTCCGGCCCTCAGGCAGCCGCACGTACCGAGTGACCGCCTTCATCCCTGGGTCTTCACCGCCGGCCACCGCGTCGACTGTCGCGTTTATCAGGCGCTCTGCCCGGGCATAGGACTCCAGAGGCTCGTCAAACAGATAGCCCCATTGGAAATTGCCCGGCGAGGTTTCGAGCTCCCAAGTGGCAGAGCCGAATAACCTCAGCGGTGTTGTAGCATCCACCTTCGTGCCGACGTCATCCACCACCAAACAATGAAGAGCCACAAACTCGCTCTTGCGTCTGCGGGTGCCGGTGAATGACGACACGCAGAAATAGGTGTTGTGCTGCGGATTGACTATCTCGACCTGGCGCCAGGCGGCGCGAGGCGCGTCGGTTGGGTCTTCAGGGAACGACGCCAGAATGGGTTGGCAGTCAGGGAAGAGGGCCTTGAGAAAAGATTTGTTTGTCACCATTTGACGGCAATTGTATACACGCTATGGTCTTCGGTCAACCGGGCAAACCGGAGAGGGAAAATGCAGAAGAAAATCACAGCCTACATTCCTGAGAAGCTGCTCAAGCGAGTGCGCGAGCGAGCCGACAGGGAGGGGAGGACGCTGTCCGCAGTGGTCGAGCGTGCTCTCGAGGCTTACACAACGAAGGAGAAGAAGCGTGGGAATTCTGGAAGAGATTCACGAACAGCTCAGTGACATCTACAACCGGCTAGGGGATATGAATCCCCAGACCATCGTCGACGACACCCCGGCCGAGCCCGACAGGCCGCCGACCGCCAAGGAGAAGGCAGCAGAGAAGAAAGCAGCCAAGGCAGCGGCAGCCAAGGCGGCCAAGGCAGCAGCCAAGGGCGAGATGTCAGCCGGCGACTTCAATACCGCGGTGAAAGCTCTGGCGAAGGATCACCGCGACATAGTCAAGAAGGCCCGCGACGAGATGTTCGACCCGGACATGAAGCTGCGAGACGTCCCGGCCGAAGAGCGCCAGAACTTCCTGGACCGCGTCGGCGCTCTGGTCGAGGAGGACGACCTGTGAAAGACAACAAGTCGATCGCACGACAGACGCTGCTGAACTTGGCAGAAAGAGAGGACGAGGAGTCGGAGAACTCCGAGAGGGCCGCGCGCGATTATGAGTCCTCAACAAAGACTTGTCGTGTGAAGGCCGAGAAGTCGGAGGATCTCGCAGAGCTCTACCGCCGGCTCGCGGACGCGGTCAACCAGTAGTGGGTGTCCTGGCGTACCAGCGAGGCTCGAACGCGAGCGAGCCCACGTTCCTCTCCGACGAGGAGTGGCAAGCCCTCAGCGGAGCAGGGACGTGGGTCCGCGCCCACGAGCACTACAACCCCGATTCACTGAAGGAGAGAAGAATGGAGAGACAAGGCTATCATCCTCACGCAGCACTACCTGAGAGGCCCCAGAATCCCTCAGACGCGGCCCGAGAGCACAATATCACCGAGGCTGAGCGCCAGCGCGCAGACGCGCAGAGACTCAACGCAGAAGCCACAGAGCACGATCAGGCGGCCGAACAGCTACGCAGCCACGCTCAGGCGTGCCTCGAGGAAGCTCAGATCTACAGCAAGCTGGCCGACGCGGTGCTGGACCTTCCCGCAGACACGCCCAGCAACCCGATGCCGAGGGGCCTCGACGAGGCTTACGGCCAGCATAACTCCCGGCTCTTCCGAGACAAGACGGACGTATGGGACGACGGGCATGAAGCGCGACAGAAGGAGGGCGCGAACGAGCGCAATTGTGCGCCCGGGCGTATACGCATGCGGGACCCCGACGAGCCACCCGACCATGACTTCGAGCCGAAGGACGATGGCTTCCTCAACAGCGGCGGGGAGCCCATCTGATGGGGGGCCACGCAGAGCTGAGCCCATCGGACCATCGATGGCCCGAGTGCCACCTGGCCATCCAGCTCGATCGAGAGCAGCCGAAGCCGGACACCGCAGGGCCCGCTGCAGAGCGGGGCACGATGCTCCACGGGGTCGCTGAGGAGACCCTGAGCGTCATCGTGCTCGACGGCTGGGACGATCCCGAACAGTGCTCAGACTTCATTGAGGGCGGTCTGACCGAGCTCGATGAAGTGGATGCTGAGGTGGTGAGGGTCTACCTGCACAAGTGCCTCAACAGCCTTGTGGCGTTCAACCCCGCTCTGGGCCGCGTGGGGGTCGAGGGCGAGGCGCGCATCTGGTATGACGGGATGGAGCTGGAGACGGGCACGATCGACTTCTGGCTCTTCAGCGAGGGAGACCTGATCGTCCGGGATCTCAAGTGCGGGACCATCCCGGTCTATGCTGAGAACAACACCCAATTGGTCGCCTACGCCTGGGCGAAGGTGCTCGATCTCGAGGCAAAGGGCACGACAATTGAGCGCATCTCGCTCGAGATACACCAGTCCTCGATGGCTAATGGCGGCTTCACGTACTGGCCGCTGACTCGAGATGCGCTCGAGATCGAGGCCGCCAAGCTGCAGGTTGCAGCGGACGCGATCAACAGTGGCTCTCGCAAAGCGAGCCCCAGTAACAAGACGTGCCGTTGGTGCCCACATGCCCTCTGCGGAGCGAAGACTGAAGCGCTGAAGATCAAGCTCTTGGCCCGGCAAGACCCCGAAGAGATGCTTGCGCCCAGCACCGTGTCGCAGCTCTATGCCAAGAAGGCAGAGATTGAGGCATGGATCAAGGCGATCGGAAAGGAGATTCGCGACAATCTCGACAGCTATCCTGACTGGAAGTTGGTCGCCGGCAAGAACAGCCGCGACTGGATCGACGAGGGCCAAGCAGAGGAAGCGATCGAGCTGTACGGCGTAGAGGCGATCGTCACCACAACCAAGATCCTCTCACCCGCGAAAGCGGAGAAGCAGATCGGAAAGGGTAGGCTAGACGAATTCATAGTATCAACACCCGGCGCGCCTGCGCTGGTGCTCGCAACAGACAAACGACCAAACATCAACCTCAAAGTAAAGGAACTGTTGACAAATGGATGATCTCAGAATCGAAAATGTACGACTGTCATTCCCTTCCCTGCTCGAGCCCAACAGGTTTAACGAGAAGTCGGACCCAGTGTTCAAGTGCGATCTGCTGATCCCGAAGGACGATCCCCAGGTCGATGTGATCAAGCGCGCGATGCTTGGTGCAGCCACGGAGCGTTGGGGGGAGGGCGGCAAGAAGCGCCTCGGGGTCCTGTTCAAGAAGGGCGACACTTGTCTGCGCGACGGGGACGAGAAGACCAACCCAGAGGGCGATGTGCTCGACGGGTACGAGGGCTGCTTCTACCTTCGAGCCAACAACGCTGTTCAGCCCCTCCTGCTCGACAGCAAGGAGGAGCCGATCGACAAGCTCAAGGGGAAAGACATCCCCTATGCCGGCTGCTTCGTTCACGTTGTGCTCAACGTGTGGGCGCAGGACAGCCACGGAGCTCTCAGGGTCAACGCCAAGCTGCTCGGTGTCATGTTCGCAGGGGACGGCGAGTCGTTCGGCTCCGGGCCCCAGCGAGCCAGCGCGAGCGCTTTCGCCGGCCTGGGCGAGACCTCCAGCGACGACGAGGAAGACGTCGAGGATCTGTTCTAAGAATGCTGAGAGCCGCGCGGCTCTCGGAAGTCCCCGCCCGCGGTATCCATCGACGGGTGTGCCGCGGGCGGGGGCGGTACTTGGAGGGCAACATGGGTGAGTATGCAGAATACGAGATAGACCGCCTGATAAATCGTGTGCCCAGGTTTAACCCGCGGCGTAGCAAGGAAAAGCAAGACGCACAGCGAGCTAAGAAGCAAGCTGCTGAGCGGGAGTCAGCACGCCGGCTGTTCAAGGGCGTCGGGGTCCCAGAGAACAAGGGCTCTGAGGAGAAGTAACATGATTGAAGCAATCATTGGGGTAGTCGTGGTGGTGCTGATACTTTTGTACGTCGGCTGGGACTCTTCGGACTTCCCGAACCGCAACAGCCCGGCCCCCATGCGCCTGATAGAAGGGCCCATAACAGCCGTTGAGCTTGTTGCGATAGTGCGAGAGAGGCCCAAGGGCGTGGTTGGGATCGTCGTTGCTAATTACCGACACGCCAATGTCGTCATTGCGAGTCTGCTACGCGCTATGTACTTGCTCGACAACGTCGTCCGAAGGCCCGACCCTATCATTGTCCGAGGAACGCGAATCATTTGCATCACGCGGCCTGAGCAGATGATAGGCATGAGGTTTGACTTGATTCTGGAATATTCAGTCCTGATACCCCGTACTATGCGGGACTCGGAGCTACGGGTCCGGCTGAATCCAGAAGGCGCTTGGAGTGACAACATCCACCAGCTATTGGAAGACCGGCTGTGAACCACTACCCCGACCCGCCGTTGCACCTCGATGGCGAGGACGAGAACGCCTACCGCGAGCGGCTCACTGGGGCTGACAGCCCTTACGACCACGCGCGGTCCCGCGAGTGCGCTCTGCTGGATCACGAGAATTGCAGCAACCCACTCGACGCTTGCCTGTGCGGCTGCCACTTCCAACCCGAGGCAGACGACGATGTGGGATGGATTCTGCACATCGACCGCGAAGCGTGGCAGCTCGTCAACTTCTCGCGCGGCAGTCGCCCAGTATACTGCGAGATCGACCGCGATGTCTTGGCAGACTCGGACAAGCGATTCGCTGCCGGAGTGTTTGCTAACGCGCTGAAGGGCCTCACGCCCGAAGCCAGAGAGCACGGAATGACCGCGCCCTGGCTCGACCCCAAGAAGTTCACCGCGAGGGATTGACAAATGAGAACGAAAACCAAGCTCCACATACCTGGCTCACCCGTGAACATGGGCGATCTCGCCAAGGATGAGATCACAGGCTTTGAGGGCCTCGTGACTGCCCACGTAAGGCATCTGACTGGATGTGACACTATTTGGCTAACGTCGAAGACGGAGGAGCACGAGGGAAGGCCCGTCGAGCGAGTCTTCGATGTGCTGCAAGTGCTGCAGGTTGAGAGCAACCCCATGGGAATCAAAGAGTTCCCCGAGCAGGTAGAAGCGGCGGGCTGATGGACCAAAGAGAAATAGACGAGCGACTGCAGCAGATCCAAGACGAGATATCTGCTGCAGAGAAGCTGCTTATTCTCCGAGCTGTGGGTCTGTTCGCCATAGGCGCAGCGCTTGGGACAGTTGCCTACTACCTATGACAGTCTGGTTCGCAGACTACGAATCGAGATCGAAAGCTGACATCAAGAAGTGCGGCACGTACAGGTACGTTCGGGACCCATCAACCGAAATCCTGTTCGTTGCTTACGCGGGAGTAGAGGGGCCGGTCAGGGATGCCGTCCGACTGGTGGATGGGCCAGTTGCAGGGGGCGACACGGTCGTCCACTGGGGCTCTTTTGACCGGCTCCTCGCAGGGCAGCTAGAGCCCGATCTGCCGCAGGACGTGCGGTGGTTCGACGCTTCAGTCCTTGCCCGCATGGTAGGGCGCCCGGGCAAGCTGGGACTGTGCGCCAAGAGCCTCGACCTCGAAGACAAGGGCGCCGGCACGCGGCTCATCAACAAGTACAGCAAGCCCGGCAAAGATGGGACGTTCCTCGACCTCTGGGACGGGCCCATCGACGACATCCTTGATTTCTACGAGTACTGTCATCAGGACGTGCGTGTGCTCCGGGCCATCTTCCTGAAGCTCTCTCACCTCATGCCCCATTGGCGAGAGCACCAGGAGTGGATCTACAACCTCGTCGATCGGATGAACACCACGGGTGTGCCCGTCGACGCAGAGCTCCTGCCGGTGGCTACCGAACGCATCGACACTTTTCGAGAGCGAAAAGCTAAGTGGTTTGAGAGTGTCACCGGCCTCGAGCCCACTCAGACAGCAAAAGTCAAAGACTGGATCAGCGAGCGACTGGGGTATGAGCTACCCAACATGCAGAAAGACACGCTCGGGGCGGTCGAGACAGACGACCCTGCGATGCGGATGATAATTGATATCCGCATCGGGGCCGCTCTTGCTTCACTCGGCAAGCTCTACTCGATGGAGGCCGCCATGCTGGACGGCCGAGTGCATGATTGCTTCATCGACCATGGCGCGCATACTGGCCGACTCACCAGCCTTGGCGTCCAGTTCCACAACTTCAAGAAGGGTGCAGCGCCGGAGGGGTACTTTGAAGATCTCGAGTGGGGCGAGCCCATTGAGGACATGGCGGACAAGACCTCCCAAGCTCTTCGAGGCTTCATCAAAGCCGCACCGGGCAACGTGCTACTGGTCTCTGACTCCAACGCTATTGAGGCTCGGGTAGGCGCATGGCTGGCCGGCGAGAAGAAGCTGCTCTCAGCGTTTCGAGAGGGCAAGCCAGTTTACAAGTACATGGCTATGGACATCTTCCAATGCACAGAGAAAGAGGTCGATGATTTCCGACGCTTCATCGGCAAGACCACTGTTCTCGGCTGCCAGTACCAGGCGAGCGCGAACGGTCTAGCTCATATGCTCGGCGAGTACGATGACATGGGCGAGCTCGTGGTGGAGATCTACCGCCGAACTTTCACAGAGATCGTGCGCTACTGGGGTCGGCTCGAGCGAGCCGCATTCGCGGCGGTTGAAAACCCTGGCGAGCTGAGGCGCGCAGGCGTCATCGAGTTCGAGATGTGGCGCGACTATCTCCTGGCTCGACTGCCCAGCGGTCGCTGCATCTATTACCCTGAGGCCAAGATACTTGATTGGGAAAAGCCCTGGGGCGACGTGCTCCCCACGATCACCTACATGCGCCACTACAAGACATGGCGCCGTGAGTCCACCTACGGCGGCAAGCTGATGGAGAATGTGACCCAAGGAACAGCCGCGGACGTCATGTTTCACGGGATGGGCATCGCCGAGAACTGCGGGTTCAACCCCTTCATCTCGGTGCATGATGAGGTCGGCGCAGAGGTCGAAGGCGCCGAGAACGACGCCTGCGGGCTTGATGTCTTCAATGAAGCACTGTGCGACCTTCCAGCATGGGCCGAAGGGCTGCCGATCGCAGCAGAGGGGTACATCAGTGAGCGATATCGAAAGTAAGGCTGAGCGAGAATTCACCACTCATGCTCGAGAGCGGGGGTGCTTGCATTGGAAGTGGACGAGCCCTGGCAGACCCGGCGTCCCTGATCGCATCCTTATCGTGCCCTCGAGCATGCGCACTGTGATGCGCCCAGCTATCAGGTTCATCGAGTGGAAGAGCAAGGACGGCAGTCTTGAGTCAAGGCAAAAGCGCCGCATAAAGGAACTCAGGGACGCCGGCTGTATCGTCCAGGTGTTTGACGATCTCGACGTAGCGAAGGCATACCTCGATGAGTTGATTCAACTATGAGCACAACAGACCGAGTCGCTGATGCGCTGCTGTGGGTCTTGGCGCGACGTCGGCCCTTCACAGCACAACAGCTATCAAGGAACTTAGAAGTGTCCAAGCGGACGGCTCACAGGTACCTGCTGACCTTCCACGCGAAAGACATCGTGCGACAGGTGCATGCACCTGAGAGCGGACCCGATGAGTGGATCTGGGAGCGCGCGCCTTGGTTGATGGCAGATGCTGACCGAAGCTGACTTCCATGACTACCAGATCGACGCCATTAGGTGGATGTCGTCAAGGACGTGGGGGAAGCTGTGGCTAGGGCTGGGGCTGGGCAAGACCGTGGTTGCCCTCACAGCAATTCAGGAGATGTGGAGACGCTACGGGTTCGAGCGCGCGTTGATCGTCGCTCCGAAGCGTGTAGCGCGTCTGGCGTGGGGCCCCGAGATGGCCAAGTGGGAGCATCTCCGGCGCATCCCGTTCGAGATCGCTATCGGCACTCACCGAGACAGGACGAAAGCCTTCGAGGCAAGGGCCCCAATCACTGTCACGAACTATGACAATCTCGTGTGGCTGTACAATCAGGGCTTCGACTTGCCAGAGATCATCATCTTCGACGAGCTGGCCCGACTGAAGAACCCTCGAGCCAAGCGCGTGATAGCTCACGTCCCGTTCAAACATCGCTACAAAAGGCTGTTCGGCATGACCGCTACACCCGCAGCAGAGAACTACCTGGGGCTATGGGCCCAGGAAGAAGTGCTCACGCTGAAGCCCAACCCAATTGGTCGCAACATCACGCAGTTCCGAGATCTGTATTGCGAGGCGCGCATCCTCGGGAACGGCGGCAGGATCTACTCGGTACGCGACACCGACCGCCCAACGATCAGAGCCCGCATAGCCCCTACTACCCTGGTGATGAATTCTGAAGACTACATTTCAATCAAAGAGTCGCAGTTCAGAACCCACACAATTCCGTGGGAAGACTCGCTCATCCGGGATCTCTATGACGAGATGGAGCAGGAGTTTTTCATCAAGCTGAAAGAGAACCCCATCGAGGCGCTGAATAAGGGTGTAGCGCTAAACAAGCTGCGGCAACTATGCGGCGGCAACTTGCACGACAATGACGGCGTTGCGCACCGGGTCCACAACTACAAGCTCGACTACCTCGAAGAGCTGATCGACGAGCTGAACGGTGAGCCAACACTGATCTGCTACGAGTACAAGATAGAGCGCGACATCATCATGGACCGACTCGCCGGGCCTGGGACCAAAGCGTCAGGCAGGTTCCGCGTAGCGACCTTCAGCGCTACGATGACCGCGCACGAGGAACGAGAGGTGCTCGACAAATGGAACGAGAGCAAGCTCCACGCCCTTGTCATTCACCCCGCTAGCGCAGGCGAGGGCTTGAACCTGCAGGGCCCTTGCCACACGTCGGTCTGGTACACGCCGCCTTGGTCGCTCGAACGGTACTTGCAGACCAACGGGCGCATAGCCCGGCAGGGCCAGAACGAAGCTCCTGAGTTCCACTCGCTGCAGATGGAGCACTCTGTCGATCAGTTGGTCTGGGACAAGCTCGCAGGCAAGCTCGCAGGCATGCGCGATCTGCTGGACGCGATCCGAGACTGGCGACCTACCACCGCGAAATAGCTAAGGTTTCTCCTGGGGTTGACGAATAGCTAAGGATGAGTAGACTGAGAGCTCACTGACTAAGGGGACGACATGGATGAAATAGTTCTAGGACTTACCAAGGATCTTCGGACAGCGGCGAAGCTGTTCAACGACAACGAAGCTCGGTACGTCGTAGACCTCTACTACACGACGCAGGCAAACCGGATTCGGGCCAACAATCAGATTCGTGCCGCGCGTGAAGATGGCGAGCCGAACCTCATGCTGCAGTGGGTCGCCGACAATTTTGACATCACCGAACAAGGCTGCAGGGCCGCGCTCGGCGTCTATGCGAAGCACAAGCGGGTCGGGCGTTGGCTCCTCAGTGTCCATGGTATTGGCCCTGTCATCGCGGCGGGCATGCTTGCCCATATTGACATCACGAAAGCGCCGACCGTCGGTCATATCTGGAGGTTCGCGGGACTTGATCCCACTGTGAAGTGGGAGAAGAAGACCAAGCGACCGTGGAACGCTGATCTCAAGGTGCTGTGTTGGAAGGCGGGAAAGTCGTTCGTTATGGTTCGCGCGAGCAACAACGATGTCTACGGCAAGCTCTACGAGCATCGCAAGGCGTATGAGATCGAGAGGAATGATTCCGGAGGGTGTGCGGATCAAGCGGCGGCTGCGCTCAAGGCGAAGAACTATCGCAAAGACACCGACGCTCGAGCGCACTACGAGGCCGGGCACTTGCCGCCAGCTCAAATTGACGCTCGAGCTCGTCGATGGACGGTGAAGCTGTTTCTAGCCCATCTTCAGCACGTCATGTATGAGGATAGATATGGCAAGCCGCCGCCGAAGCCGTATGTTCTAGAGCATCTTGGCCACGCCCACGAGATCCGAGTTCAGGGCTGGCCGTGCGAGTGAGCCATGCATCGCGAGAGCACCAAGTCTAGTGAGCGAGCCAGGACTACAGACAGCACCATGATAAGTACGAGCGAGCCAAGGCTTTTGAAAGCACCATACAGCCGGAGCGAGCCAGATTTCTTGAGAGCACTATGCAAGCCGAGCGAGCCAGAGAGCCGGAGAGTACCATCCCTCCTAAGCGAGCCAGCGCACGAGAGAGCACCATTGAACCCGAGCGAGCCACCCGCCCGGAGAGCGCCAAACAACAGGAGCGAGCCATCTATTCGGAGAGTACCATTCCTCCCAAGCGAGCCACGGCTACGGAGAGCACCTTGATAAGTGAGCGAGCCATGAAGCCAGATAGCGTCATCGACTCAGAGCGAGCCATCTATTCGGAGAGTGCCATTGGACTTGAGCGAGCCACGGAGTCAGACAGCATCATTGATCGAGAGCGAGCCATCTTGTGTGAGAGCACCAAACAATCGGAGTGAGCCACGAAACCGGAGAGTGCCATTTGATCTGAGCGAGCCATCAACTTTGATAGCCTCATTGACCCAGAGCGAGCCAGCCGCCCGGAGAGCACCAAACAACCTGAGCGAGCCAAACCGTCGGAGAGGACTTGTGAAAATCAGCGACCAATCATTCGACATAGCAACGGGCGTGTTCTGGGGCGGCTTGATACTGACCATCACACTCGTAGGTGGCAAGCTGGTGCTCGGTTTGGCTGTTGAGCTTATCCTCGCGGTGCTGCCGTGAGCTTCACGCGCGTCTCTAGCTTGGGGTCTGAGCTGGTGAAGTCAGTAGAGCTCAATCCACCGAAGGAGCACCTGGACTGCGAGTTTTCTTTCCGCGGGCACCAGGGCGACATGGACAGCGTGCGCGACATAGCGCGGGTGTCGGAGGCATCGATATCAGAGACTGTACGTCAGCTCGTGCGAATAGGGCTCAAGGTCTATCTCGAGGACCCCGAAGAGAAGGAAGCCGAGCTAACCCAGTTCGAGCAAGTCTTGAGGGACCGAGCATGAACTTCGACGCAGCGTTGCAAGACCATTTTGAAAATCATCTCCAGCCCTCGCCAGATCCGACCTTCATCCCCATTGCCAAGCGAGCGATCGGGATCATGACTGAGGTGTGCCTTGGAGTGAGAACGCGCCTGGACGCCCACGCATCCTTCGAGCACAGCGACGGCATGACCCCGTCTGAGATCTGCTGCGGCATGCACCTCGATGGATTCGTAGCTCGCAAGTGCGTGGAAATTTCGGATGCGAATTGAAGCACTGGCTAAGCTGCTCGAGTTCGACGACGTTGGAGTCGAGCTAGGTGACACGTTCGTTCAGCTCTCCGTACCGCCCCGCCGCCGGGAGCTGGCCAAGAAAGTTGTAGTCGAAGCCGAGTCTCAAGGAGCTGGCACGCATCAAATAGCTAATGATTACGGGAACGTGACGCTGACGATCGCTTTCGACCCTCGAGTCCTTGACTAATAGCTAAGGGTGGCTAGAATTCCAGCTCACCAGGAGGGACAACATGTCACAACCATGGCTTGATGAACACTACGATCTCTACCACTCGCCAGACGACGGGGGCTGGTACTTGCAGCGATTCCCGAAGCAGGACACCTCGCAGATATTCTCAACACGCGAGGAAGCGTTGAAGGCATGGCGCAATCCAGACACCATTGAGTGGAGCTAATCATGAAAAATCGACTAACCCGCTGCTACCGAACTCCGATGCACACAGGCGTCATCGGCTTCAGCCCGCGCGGCGCAATGACTTGGGTGCGCGCTGACACCGGGCTCGGAGCAGTGGTCGAGCAGCAGGGCACGATCGACATCGAGTTCGACGATTTCAGCTCGGCGAATGGCATCATAACTGTCAAGGGCCTGACTAAGATCTCCAGCCTGCAAGGCGAGGTGCTCTTCGAGGTGGACCCGCGCATCATGCTCAGCGGCATTCGGTCGCTCGTCGACAGCGCCGTAGCGGCCGGCGCCAAGCGCATCAAATTCCGGCTCGACGGCGATGTCGAAATCCGGTGGAGCGGCCCGCGATCGAAGTATCACGGCAAGCTGTCGATCACCCGAGGCGATATGTTCAACGGGTTCATAGATCTCGACGGGAGCTGGGACACCATCAGGGCACGCCCTGAGGTCGTCCAGATTGTGCGCGATTTCGATGCGGACCCCAGGAAGGCGGCCAAGCTCAGCGCCGCACGCACGGGGTCCTGGTGCTTCTGCGGGCGCTTCCTCGAGAATGACGGCTCGATCGAAGCAGGCTACGGCCCCGTGTGCGCCAGCAAGTTCGGCCTGCCCTGGCAGGACCACGCGGTGGGCTCGATCGAGCTAACCGACGACGAGAAGTTTTCACTTTCAGCGTAGGAGAAAAAGACCATGAAGGGCTACTGCGTGAACTGCAAGCACTACCGGGCAAAGAGCAACATCTGGTATGACCAGAGCTGCGTGCGCGTCGAGAACCAGAAGGTCCGCAACCACATTACGGGGGAGATGGAGTACCCCTGCGATCAGCAGTACCCCAACGCTCGCGAAGTCAACGGGCACGGCCAGTGCGACGCATTCGAGGCATCCCAATGACTCACGCCCCCGAGCCTTGGAGCAACCCGCGAGGCACATTGGTTGTGGACGCCGACATGGCGACGGTCGCCACGGTCAACAGCAACCGGCCCGATGGCTGTACCAACGGGCGGCTGATCGTCAACTCGGCAAGGCTGCTTCGGTTGGCGAAAGAGGTACTCCTGAGAGCAGACTGGTCTGAGGATTGCTTTCAGATATTTACTAAGTTCGGACTTGAAGCATTGATCAGGGAGATTGAGGGATGAAAATTGAAAGCCTTGATACAGAGGGATTCAGACTTACGCACGACGGAATGTCCGTCGCAGTCGAGCCTGCGTACGACGAAGAAGGCGCCCCAGTGGGTTTCGTGGTGACTTCGGGCACGCCCATGACGGTCATACCCAATGCAGAAAACCAAATACAAGTGCACCTAGTAGCGTGATCCTCAACGCGCACGAGCTCAAGAACGGCGACGTCGTGCAGAAGCCTGCGGACGATGGCTGGTACAAAATCAGCAATGTCAAGAAGACACCTAAAGGTGTCTGGTTCAAGATCGATGGCAAGGGGTACGCGATCCCTGCAGACTACGGAGTGAGGGTCAAGAGATGAAACACCCGTTCAAAAAGGGCAGCCTGTATGCCTTCTATTTTTGGCGGCTGACGCGCAAGAACCCACCGTCAAACAGCGAGCTGTGGCATGAGGCCCGGGCGAAGTTCCCCGGGCGCAAGATCTCGAGAGGCGCTATCCAAGTCTTTCGATCGAAGCTCCGAGCGGGTACCATGACCGGGACCCGCATTGCAGTGCGAACGTCTGAGAGACCCAAATGAGTAGGCTACTGCCAATTGCTCTGCTGCTCGTCGGGTGCCAAGACCCGCAGCTCCGCGCTTCATTCCGAACGGACTGCGAGCCCGTGGAGATCGCCGAGGGTCACCTGATACGGATGGAATGCAGCCAGCAGCCGAGCATCAAATGCAAGCTATGGGTAGAGCCCCCGCAGTGGGAGTGCCCGAACGGGACGTGTGATTAGCCTTGCCCTCCCTCGCCGCATGGAGTAGGGTGGGGGTTCAACGTCGGGGAGGAGTTGACGCCTCGCCCGCTTTAGAAGTCAGAGCGCCGTCCCCGCTCGGGGCGGCGTTCGCTTTTCCGCTCCCAGCCGCATCATGTCGGCCTCGTAAGTGGACCACCAGTCGAGAGGCTTCGCGGGTCTGCCTGCCGTGTACGGGAGCACACACGGTCCACATAGGTCGGGGCGGACACTTCTCCGGGAGTAGGGACCTAGCGCAAACGAGCGTTCTATAAAGGAAAACTGCACCCCTGTGCAATCGAAAGCTCTAAGTGCCTGGATTTACTAATCGGAGGAAGATTCGGGCCGCTTCTTCTTGGGCCGACCCTGGGGTTTCGGCGGCGGATCTGGCCAGCCCTCTTCGGGGCGCTCAACGCTGATGGCTTTGCGGAGCGCGTCCTTCCATTCGCCTTCGACGGCGAGAGTGTCGGCCTTGGGCCCTGGATTCTTCTTCTCAGGCATTTTCTTCGCCATTACGATAAGGTAGCACGCCCAATGGAGCCGGAGGGGATCGGACCCTCGCGTCCCAGTTCCAAACCAAGCCACAGCGCCAGCTCGGCCCCATCAACAGACGTACGTTCACCATGGCCCACTCCGAAGCCCTGCCAGGCTTGGGGTGGGCCTTTCGGTTCAGGCCCCTAGCGCCGGTGAACGTGAGCGCCAAGGGCTACTGACTCTTCTCATGATCGGTTCTCCCAGAGGTCATTTGTCAGCCTAATTTCATCGGACAACAGCCACCCGCCTCCCGAACCACGTTCAAACATATCTCGAGCGCCGAGATTCGCGTTCAAGTTGTTGGTGGGATTCGTGGAGCTAGTTGTGATACCTCCACGTTGGAGCATCTTCCACAACTCCGCGCTCTGGACTTCATGCCCTGCAAGCCTGAGCACTTGCTCGGATGCTTGAGCAATGGTCATTCCTGCAAGAGAACCCGGCTCGACAGACGATGCGTCTGATGTGCCGTAGATCCTCTCGATCGCGCGTTTGGCTACCCGGATTTCCTCGACTTGTTCTTCCAAGACTTCGATTTCGGATTCTAGGGCCTGCTCGCGCTCAGAAAGATCCTTGAGGATCGTTACCGAGCCAGCTTGCTCGTTTTTGGTGCTCGACATATTTGCCTCCGCGAGCTATACAAGTAAGAAGCGTCAGGCCGTACCGACGATGATCGAATGACCACCGCCGGCACTTTGGCCTGTCACGCGCTTCACGGCTGGGTCCCCGCGTCGCCAAACGTGGTGGGGACCTGGCCGTTCGCGTGTTAGAGTACCGCACCGCACAATGGCGTCAACCAGCAAATTGTGGAACTGTATGGGGTGCCCCGCGGGATTGTGCTACCGATTCCTGCGGGGGTGTAGCTGTGACAGATAGCTCAGCCGGCGTCCCTCAGCCTGACGAATCGCCGCCAAGGTCCGCTCCCCGTCAGTCAACCCCCGAGTGTTGTGCCGGAACTCAAACTCGGAGGCGTAGCGGTGGAGATGCTTCTTGCCCACGCTGTGGAATGTTCCGTAGATGCCGCGCTTGAAGAGCGAAAAGAAGCCTTCGATGGTGTTGGTGTAGACATCGCCACGCACATATTCGCGGGCGCTATGATTCACGCTGGCATGGCCGCCTGACCATGGCCGCCCCATCCACTTGTAACAACTTGACTCGTCTGTGTAGACGAGCGAATAGGGGTCTACGAAGTCCTTGAGGGCCTTGGTGACGTTCTTGCGGGTGACGCGATCCAGAACGCGCGTGCGCACCTCGCCACCACGCTGAACGACGGCAAACACGGGGGTCTTGTCCGACCATTTCGGCCGCTTCGCGCTGTACCAGTCGCCCTTGCTCTTGTTGAGCTTGTACCTCGGCTTGCCGCCGACGAACGTCTCGTCTGCCTCGACCACATCACGTAGCTTCGGTGGGTTGGGGTCAGTGGCCATGGCAAACCTGATGCGGTGCATCATGAACAGAGCGCTCTTGTAGCTGAGGCCCGTCTCGCGCTTGATCTGGAGGGCTGATACGCCCTTCTTGGATGAGCATGCACGCCAGAAGGCATGGCACCACAGACGCATCGGGATGCGTGAATCCTCGAAGATGGTGCCGATGCGAACCGTGTACTGCTTCTTGCAGCCACGACAGCGCCAGAGGAAACGAGTGTTGCGTGCCCCGGTCTGGCGGTCCTGCATCTTGTAGACGTCTGTGTCGCCGCAACGCGGGCAAGCCGGTGCGTCGCCCCACCTCATCTCCTCGACTAGCTCAACCGCCATCAGCTCGCTCTGGCAAGCCTGTGGGAGCCTCATGAGGATGGGGTCTAGATCCTGCCCGACTTTACGCTGTCCGTGTGCCATGGCCAGAATGTAGCTATCTTTTTACTTGACGCAACACCCTGAAACAAAAGAACTCAGATATTCTGTGGGGATGCGCCCACATTTGCGGCAAGTACATACTCCCGCACTTCTCTCACCTCGTGTCACATGCCCACAGCGAGAGCAGAGTCTCATCCGTCAGGCACGGGCGCAAGCGCGGGAGTCGGCACGCCATACGTCAGCCCCAGCACCCGCAGCGCACCCGCGAGCACGCCACCGATCATGCTACCTGCCTGCTCTGAGACGGGGGCGCCCTCGATCACGGTGCATTCACCCCCATGCTCCTCGCATGTCGAGATTGTTGACTGGCCGAAGTTGGCGAACGCCCCTTCGCTGGTGATCGCCCACGAACACCCCAGCGGCAGCCACAGTGCCAGCAGGACCACGCCGAGCTGCGCGCCCTTCATCGCGCCCGCGCCGAGCAGCGAGGCCAGCGTCCCGCCCATCGCGTTGTTGATCATGGTGAAGATCGCCTTGCCTGCGATCGTCGTGACCATGACGATCACGGTGCTCAGGTTCGGGTCATCGACCAGGCCGGCGAGATACATGCCCAGATAAGTGAACACGCCAATGATCGCCGCGTTCTCTCCGTGGCCCGTCGGGTTCCGTGTTGCTGCACTCATCGTTTTTCCTTCCCGCCCTTTTTCTCGGGCTTGTCATTTACACTGATCGCGCCATTGCGCTGTGTTTTCTCTTTCGGCTTCGAGTAGTCCTACGCACAAATCCTTCTGCGCTTCGTTCTTCTTCCGCAAGCGGTCTACCTCCATGCGGGTTCGCCCCAACTCGGGCGCGTAGAACTTGACCAGTTCAGCTGAGACAGTCTCTGCCTCTCTTACTTCACCCAGCCCCAGCCAGCTCCCGCCTCCTCCCAGCGCAGCTATAAAGAAACTGATCCCAGCAAGCTCCTTGCGGACTCTAGCAACCGCTTCAAGGAAAGTCGGCTCCATCAGGAGTGACCTATCAGAGCAGTCAGCCTCTCGAGAATGGTTTTTTGATCTTTCTTAATCTCTTCGACGTTCTTCGTCATCCCTTCCATCTGCGTCTGCAGCACTATCACAGCGTCATGCGTCTCGGCGATGGTCTTGTCGCCCTTTTGTAGCTGGGCATCCACGCCTTCTCTCCACTCCTCTACACTTTGCTGCTTGGAGCTTATTCTGTTTGCCCACCTGAATCCGCCAACTAGGCCAATCACAGATAGAGAAGTCAGTCCTTTCCACATATAGCCCTCGAGATCAATTGCCACTGCAAATATCTCCGACGTCGTGCATTACGTCGAGCTTCGCCCCCAAGGCCGTACAATTCGCATCGGGCAGCGCGATCCTGTCTGCTACTGCTTCTCTGATGTCTGCAACCAGGAAGCACTCTTCAGCCGGGTCGGCGCCAGCGTCGTCGTGTCGTATGAGCTTGTGCGTGGCGTCCCGAATGGCCTGGTGTCGATTCAACGTAGCACCCGTGTCGGGGTCGATCCTGAACTGCTCCGCGTAGATGCAGCTACGACCGCCCGTGCGCGAGGGGTCCACCAGGAAGGGCAAAAAGCTCTTGCCGCTGTAATCGTAGCTCGGCGGGGCCATCGGTAGGAAAGACCCGCTGTCCCAAGCAGCGCCAGGATTCTGCACGCCGAAGATGTCGAGAATCGTCGCGTGGATGTCTGTGCGTTGAATGAGCGTGCTGGTCGTCCCGACCCCGATACCCGCCCCCGAGGCAATCATCGGAACCCACAGCCCACATTCGCCTACGCTCGACTTGCATCGGCCGGCTTCCCAGAGTGGTTGAGCCTCTACCGCGACGCCATAAGACGTACCGTTGTCGGCCGTGATGAATATCTTAGTGTCAGTGGGGTCGTAGTTGACGTGGTTGACGAGCAGCCCTATCGCGGTGTCGATCGCAAGAATGGCCCGGTTGTAGCAGATGTGATCGTCATCAGTGTCGATGTCATCACACAAGACATCCGGGCCACCAATGAGGTCATCGGGCGGCACATGGAAAGGACTGTGCGGAGCGTTGAAGTTGATGGCCATGTACCAGGGCTCGGTGTTGTCGAGCACCTCTATGGCGTCGTCGATCGTAAACTGGGTGGCATAGGTAGTTTCTACCGCACAAACGCCCGTCATGAAATCACACATCTGCCAGTCGTAGTACCCAACACCGCCCTCTCGGGCTGGCGTCGGGCCAGGGATCGAAGTCTTGTCCAGGTTCCCCAGCGACCCACGCCCTCCGGTGAACCCCATTTGGGACGGGTGGATCGGTAGCCCCGCGCCCTGCTCTTCTCGGCCGAGATGCCACTTGCCGAAGGTATAGGTATGGACCCCAGCAGCCTCGAGTGTTCTTGCGAGGTTCGGCCTGGCGGCGCTGAGCGCGACCTTGCTGCTCGCAGCCTGGATGTCGGTAGCAGTGCCCACGCCGTGCTCTCGAGGGTGAGTGCCCGTTAGCGCAGTAGCCCGCGCGGGGGAGCATACGGGCTCAGCCCATGCTTTATCGAACCGCACCCCAGCGTTCGCAAGGATGTCGATCTCGGGCGTAGAGTACGCCTCAATGCACTCTGCATGAGCGGCCGTGTACACACCTATGTAACAGGCCGTAGCGTCGTCGAGCTCGATGTAGACGACGTTCTCAGCCGTCGCCCGTACGGGCGCGAGCATCAAGACAAGCACGCAGAGCAAGTAGCGCATCAGTAGTAGCCACTCAGCGTGCAAGCGAAACCGTTATCTACCTCGGTCTGGCCGCCGCCTGCTACGATTGCTGAAAACTTGACCTGGAACACGCCATCTACGATGCTCACTCTCTGGTTGATATCGAGTGGCTCAGTCTTCCATGCCCGGTTCGCGGATGTGAAAGTGATCGCGCCGCCGAGTTGGCTGCGCTCCCAAGTCAAGCTGGCAGAACCCCCGGTAGCCTCGAATAGAGAAACTGCGAGCGACGGGGCCGGGCCAGTGCCATCCCACACCTCCGGGTCTTCTGTAGAGGCGCAGTCAAGAAACTGGACGAATGGCTGTCCTCTGTACGCCTGGGCAGTCTTCTCCCCAATCAGCGGGGATTCGCAAGCGATATAGTTTCCGCTGCCTGTACTGCGCAGGCACAGATCTACGGTCGAAGGCCATGAGCTCAGCGTCCCACCGAAATTCATCGTCCAATACCTTCGGCTGTC
>Ga0114923_10000943_pt1 | contig 20632 bp, 10 predicted proteins | sample SumtaG_FD_89578 | JGI IMG/M metagenome (GOLD analysis project Ga0114923, IMG submission 89578) | Deep subsurface microbial communities from Indian Ocean to uncover new lineages of life (NeLLi) - Sumatra_00157 metaG | ecosystem: Environmental > Aquatic > Marine > Oceanic > Sediment | place: near...
ACCAGTTAGTGAAAAGCACCCTGTATCAGGTCAAAAACATGGTTTTGCATACTTAGGGATGCGCTCCCTTCATAGACATCTTTTGCTACAGTCACTTTTTCTGTTGCTAATTCCATGTCGATTTCATCGAAGCTCTTTCGAAGAGATTCAAGACCCTCGAGATCAGTCGTCAATCCCATGTTACTTGCAGATAATATTTTGAAACCATAGTGAGTCAACCACAAGGGTCTCAGGAAAACCTTGCTTCCTTTAATCAGGAGTACCGTATTCTCAACTTCTTGCTTCCTCTTTTCTACAATCAAAGGGATTAGCTTAGAAGCACTAGTTTCTCTCATATTCTCAACGTCGAGGAAAAGGGTGGGTCCGTCTTGATGTAGTTGCTTCTCCATCAAATTCACAGATGTATTAAAAATTGCTTGTCTTGCCTCTTCAAATGACATCTTGTTCACAGCCAAATCAAGTAACAAACGAGGGTCTCCGTCGAACCCATCTATCATAGAGATTCCAAGTGCCTGCAGGAAACCTCTCTGAGCACCATACCATTGCAAAGGGGTCATTCTTTGGAATACAGTATCTATCCTTTCTCTCAAATGAGCCCAGTCATATCGCTCGGTCATATCACTGTACATATTCCAGATGACCACAGGTGGTACTGCCCATTCAGCTCCATCAGGGCGCAATAATTGAAACTGATTTACAAGTTCCTCTTTAGTAAAAACGTACCTGAGTATGTTATCAGCAGTTACAACAACAGAAGAGTCCATTCGAACTTTTGTATCTAGAAAGATAGGAGTAAGATCCAGTCCATGTAACCGATTCTCCGATACATCGATGAAGGTGAGATTAATGCTATCTTTCAAAGGCCAGAGATTCAACTGCGTCAGGTGATTGCTCTGAAGATTAATCTCCTCAAGTAGTGAGCATGATGATACTGGTGATAGATCCAATTCCTCTAACATATTGTGTGAGAGATCAAGTTTCTTGAGATCTTGACACCTAGTAAGATTACTCAAATCGACTCTCTGAGCAGCTCTCCTAACCAGGTCGATTTTTGTATGTCCACACTGAAATTTTGTTTCTTCCTGACAGCCATGTGGACTCCAATACTTGATAGTAATCTCTTCCATTTGGAATTCAGCTGTCATTTAGATTATTATTATTCCTGATAAATACAGGCCATACAAAATCAGTCAGAGATTTTCTGTTTGTCCCATCGATTGAATCTAGAAACTAGTTTCTTCATCCAGTTCATCAGGAGAAGGCAACCTCTTTTCTAAGGCAATAAGATATCCACCGTCCATGGCTTCCATTGCAATCTTATACGCTGTTCTTTCATTCATCCCTTGTGACACTAAGGATTTGATTATTACCTCTATTGTAACACCGTGATTGATACTCATTGTTTTGAAAATAGATGATATCTTACTCAGATGTCCAGGCAGGGTCTTCTTTACACCTACATATCTCAAAAACATTGCACCATCAAAGTGACTATCAAAACTTTCGCCGAATGTTGTCATTTCTTCTGAGTTTAATTTTCGTAAAACTGGAGATACAAACTTATCGTCATGATCATAGAGGCCACCCATCTCTCTGCTAAATATTTCAAGTTGAGTTGTCTGTGTAACCGATGCGGTTTCTACTGTGATGATTACACAGATTAGCTCCTCTGTCTGAACTGCAGTGACAACTTCACTGATTGGAATTGCAGTCCATTTTGCAGAATCCATAGAGATCTCTTCTCTGAAATTAGATACTGCAGTAATGAAAGCGCTCAACAAAGATTCCTGAAAGCCACCTTTAAGAATTCTCGAATATATCGGGAGTCCATTCTTACGTTGAATTACAAGCAGACCAATGAGGTTCCTGGCGTCCTCAAGCCTTCCTTTGAGTTCGGATAATACTAGATTCCGTTTTGTTATCGTTGAAGTATAGAACCTACGGCCAACCATAACTGAAGCAAAGCAGCAGAATAGAAACAAAGCACCTATTACTCCTGCATTCAAATAAGAAGCATACAAAGAGTCAGGTCTAACGATTGAGCTAAGAACTATTTCTCTAGTCAAAGTTTCATGATGTTCTTTTGAAATTGTAATTCGAAGCAGATAAAGCCCAACTTCAGGGATAGTAATATTAACAGTATAAATTCCAGAAGTTTCAATCAAGTGTCCCTGAGCAATAGTTCTTTCACCAATGGTATCAATCAAAATGTAGACGATATCTGCACTTTGTATTGCTGTATCGGTATCACCTGAAATTGGAAGTATTATTATAGTTAGTACTGAATCTGCATATCTAGTATAGGTAGAGTTCAGCTGGTAAGCTGGAGAGATGTCAATAGGTCTCAGCTCAGTGCTTAGAGTAAACCTGTAATCTTGATCCTCAAATCCGTCTTTTGTTAACCAAATCGTAACATTCCAATTTCCAACTTCTGGAGATAAAGTGAAATTATACCATCCTGCTTCTGACGAAGAGTATTCAAAGAAATCCTGAATCGCTACAGAGGGTATGAGCTCTGCATCTTCTACTCCATTCTCAAGTGACGAATTGAAATAAACAGAGAAACCATATGTTTGACCTTCATAATATTCAGTTTGTAGACCATAGAATGTTATCGAAGTTGGTATTTCTATTACTTCAAAACTAAATGAAATGTCTGCGTAATTAAATCCAATTTTTGAAAATCGAAGATATACCGCGTATGAGCCAACATCGGATACACGAATTGAGATGTTATAGATACCATCACCAATTTCTTCCCATTCAACAATACTCACAGGATTATATGTAATATTCACAATTGCACCATTTATGCCAGAAAGATCCTCAGAACGATATTGCAAAGAACATGAATAGGTTTGATTGTAGTAAAGAACATCAGGGATATCAGATTGATACATTTCTATCTCAGCAGGAACAGCACCCACAATGATATAGAACGAAGTTGCTGCTAAGTTATGATGCGATTTAGTTGCAGTCAATGTTATGAAGTATGTGCCACTTAGACTTGCAGTGAATTCAATTGAGTAATTTCCAGGTTCTCCGAATATCACCTGAGGATCTTCATATTGGAGCCCGCCTGAAGGACCAGAATATGATAGTATAGAGATATTCGCTTCATCTATACCTGCACCATCAAGAAACATGTAGCGTATTGTAACATTGTACGAATCGTCAGGATCAATCTCAACATATTGAGTACCTAAAATTGTCATTATTGTTACAGTAGTTATTTCAAGCGACATCGTGTAACTAGTTACTGAAAAGAAGGGCATTGTTGCATTAATTAGAATTGAATAACCACCAGTGCCCATTATTGAAGAATTGAAATCTGCTTCCCACCAGCCTTTCGCAAGATTAGGGTTAAAGGAAATATCATATGTTGACCAGTTTCCAACGATTGTTGCATCTGACAAGATTGGAGAACCTGTGTCTTGGTCATAAAGATAAATCGCTGCGGTAAAATTCTCCTCGAGCTCTGCATCTATGTGGGGTGTTTGTGCTATCATGTGAAGCTGATGGTGAAGTTCAAAGTGGCAATAACCGTATGCAACTTCAGTTCCATTATTCCACGTCACACTGACTAACCATTCACCAGTTGTTGTATTCGAGGAGTCAAGTGATAATTGATTACTTGTAATGAGATTGCCACTTGAATTGCTTAATATTTCACTTGACCATATCGAATCAGAAGGAAGATACCAGATTATCTCAATGTCATTTACTGAAGAAACAATACTCGTTGCGGTTCCTATCAATGCACTACATCTAATTTTATTTTCATTAAAGAAGATTAGATTATCTTCCCAATTCAGTCCTGATTCGTCTGGTAGTTGTGTTGTTACAGTTCTTGCATAGTTAGGGGCTTCAAGACTCACTTTCCACCATCCTACTGAATCAACTTCTCCATTAGGAACCTCGATAAAACCATTCTCGGTTGTTGTGACTATCGCTCCAAATGGATCTTCCACAGTAGCATTTTCCCAGTCTCTTGGACAATAGATAATGAATCCTAAGTCAGTGGCCTCAGGTGTAGATTGAACGTATGTATACAATGTCAGATTTACCTTTGTTCCGAGGTCCACCGAGTATGATGTTCCAATGTTGTCTAAGTTAGTCGTGAAAGAAGAATTGTAGTGTCTATGCATTCTACTGAATTCAGCTGAAAAATCGAATACGATTGATGTATTAGAACTGAAATTAAGAGGAGTGATGGAATCCGTCCAATCAGTATTGTTCAGGAGCGCTATCCCCGAATCTGAAATCTCAATACTACCAGTTTCGACTGAGCTTACAGCTAATTCGACCTGTGGACATGATAGGGTTTCAGCACTCACCAACTCGAGATTGTTTAGATGAACAGTCACAAATTGACCATTTGATGAATCACCGTCCAAATCAGCATCTGTTTCACTAATAGCAACGGAAGAGGATATCATGTCAACAGATAACATAGCTCGTGCAGTAAAGGAAGAAGGAGCTCCGGTTATGTTTACAAGCATTTGATTAGTATTAAACCAGGTCTGCCTTTGAGTGACATTTGTTAAATCAATGGACCAATTCCAAAGAGACTTTACACCATCAAGGATTTCAAATTGAAGTTCAAATATATCTGCAAAATTAGTACCGAGTGGACCTCTTATGTAATTATAATCCAGGCTAAAATGGAACAGCTCATTCTGCTCGCTGTTGTCGATATCTTGATACCAAAAGATTCGGGTACCATTGTAGTGTGTGTATGTTGTACCGGTGTAATAGCCTTCATTTTCAACTAAAACATAACTATCAACATCTTCAACATATGAAGCCCTTTGTTTTCCAGAAGGATTAAGGTTCTCCCGCTGTGCCAACCATCCATCAGCAAAATATAGACCATCTCCAGTCCAATCCTCATTAGTTCCGGGAGTTCCACTCTCAAATGTTCCGTTAAGAGCGTACAGCTTTCTTACTTCACTTGCTGTCACTTTGATTTGATTACCATACCAACCATGAGGTGTCCGTGGTACATCACGGGAGATGGTACACTCACCAACGGTATGAAGGTCTTGGTCACCGACACTATCAGTTAAATCATTCTCAAATCGATAATACGCTTCAAGACTGGGGTCGATAATAGTACTTGCGGGAAGATAGTCTTCCTGTATTTCAGTGATATTTCTCTGTTTAGAGTAGTATCGAAAATCATCAACATGACCATCAACTTGGCTAGTTGATCGCCCTATTGAGTTCATGATGTTATTCTCAGTGTGAAATCCAACAGTCGAAGAAGTCCATGCGGATACTATGTCCAGCGTAGGAGATGTTGTTTCATCACCCCAATATATGGCAATGAGATTTGCCGTTTCATCCCAAGTTATAGCAATGAAATACCAATGATCAATTTCCCAATCGCTCTTTAATCCTTGAATTGAACCATCGGCACCCCAATCGAGAACGAGTCTATTACTCGCCCATCTAGTTTCAAAATCTGCATGTTGACCCCAGAATCGACCATGCGGAGCCGTCAGGTCCCACTTTCCCCAGAACGAAATTGTCCCTGCTGGAGAACCAAAATCAGCTGAACCTCCAGCACCAGCAAGGAAATATCCACCACTATCACAATCACCAGAGTAATAATTTCCAGATGATCCGACAGGAAGATACACTTCTGATGAGGGGTACGGGTCCACATCAGTGCGAGCAGAGCCTAATTGAGTCATCCCGGTAGAGGAACCAGTGTGTTCAATAGATACAGAATCCAGTATACCAGTTTGTGTATCTGTGATGTGAGCGAACCTTGTGGGTGATTCAGAATCAATACTGTCAACTTGGGATAAATCATTACAAGAATTAGGAATTCCAACGAATAGCATAAGAACTAGAAAGGATACAAGCAACGGAATAGCAACTATTCTGTTCTTTGGCAATTCATGCGCTCCGATGGTATTTAGTTTCGCTTCTACTATCGTTTCTTCATGCAATCAAATCGCAAGTCAAAACAGATAGCATCAACGTCAATCGCAAATGATTGATAGAATATAGACGCATATCAGCTATTGTAGTTTAAACATTTCACTGACATGCGACTGGTTTTACTAGGAAATTATTCCGCTAGATCAAACCTACCTTCTCATTGAACTCATTAATTAGAGTGTCAATCTTCGGAGTCATCTGCTGAATGTTCGTCCAGTATATGGGGTCGTACCACTGAGCATTCAACTCATCGAGTTCCATACCCTGTTGTTCGATCCATGTGAAATACTTCAAGTGATGAACCCGCTTCTTGTCGTAATGATTGAGTTCAATCATCGCGTCTGTCTTCTGAGCTTTCAGGTGACCGTGATAATCCTTCACTCCGTCTAAAATGGAGTAAGCTCCGTGTTGACCCTTAGCCTCACGCATTCGTGATTGGTACATATCCATTGAGTCTGTGAAGATTGTAAGGACAACATCATTCTTTGTTAACTCGTAGTATTTGGCAAACTTGATACTCATCAGAAGATTGGCAATACTTGAGATACCCAGCAGACCTAGTTGTGAAACGGTTTCTTCTGGAGCACCAATATCGTTGATGAGGTACTTCCGGCCTTCGGATTCATTGAAGAGCCTCATGATATTCATCGAGTCCTCGTCATCAATTGCAATAATCATGTCAGAATTGCGCACGTTATGGATCCATGGTACATGCTTATCACCAATACCTTCGATTCTATGTGCCCCGTAACCATTCAGCCAGAGGGTTGGGCACTGCACAGCTTCTCCTGCTGCAATCTTCGAAGTTGGATAGAGCTGCTTCAGGTAATCTCCGCTTCCAATGGTTCCTGCAGAACCAGTGGTCAAACAAACTCCTCTGTAGTTATCATTACCAAGCTCTTTGTTGAGTACCTCTTCGAACGCATGACCCGTAATGTCATAGTGCCAGAGATAATTTCCAAACTCATTGAATTGATTGAAAACGAAGACATTGTCTCGTGTTGCCTTTAGTTCAGCGACTTTGTCGTATATTTCTTTGACATTGCTTTCAGAGCCAGGGGTCTTGATAGTTTCACTGGCTACTGTCTGAAGCCAATCGAAACGCTCCTGTGACATTTCTTCGGGAAGAATGGCAACACTATCGCAAGCAAGAATGGTGGAATCGTATGCACCTCCACGGCAATAGTTACCAGTCGATGGCCAGACTGCTTTATGATAAGTTGGATCAAATTGACCAGTAACAAGAGGTGGAACTAAGCACCCGAATGCAGCTCCTACCTTGTGAGCACCTGTTGGAAACCATTTTCCTACCAACGCAATAATCCTAGCTTCAACCCCAGTAAGCTCTGGGGGAATCTCCATATAGTTCGCTAGTGGTCGGAACTGACCACCCTTGTCTCGGGGTTCGTTCTTCCAAGTAATTCTGAATAGGTTTTGTGGAACAACATCCCAGAGTTCAATGCTTCGCAGTTCATCCTTAATCCTATCAGGAGTTTGTTCTGGATTTCTCATTTGTTCAAAAGTGGGAATAACGATATTTCGTTCTCTCGCACGTTCAACGGTTCGCTTAAGCTGCTCTTCATGTTTTGTGAGGTCAATCATACTACCTTCCTCGCTTCAATCAAATTATCTTCAGATTGCAACTCAGAGGGGAGGTCGTTAGAGGAAAAAGGCTTTCGGAAAGACCAATGATGGAATAGATTTCGGCCGCCCTATAGACAGATTATTAATGATGATGCAAAAGAATAGGGAACATTCGCAGTGGGAATTATTCCCTGCAAATTATCAATTGCATATTCATTCGAATGAGTTGGTTCGTAATGACAAAACTAGAAGGAAAACATGTGTACAAGTTCGGCGCAGGAAAAGCTGATGGTAATGACACTATGAAGAATTTACTGGGTGGAAAGGGTGCATCGCTAGCAGGAGCTACTCTCCTCGGCATGCCAGTTCCTCCAGGATTTACCATTACAACAGACGTCTGCAATCTCTATCTTGAAACAGGCGGTCTCAGTGATGAACTGAAAGCAGAGGCAAAGGAAGCCTTAGCATTCGTCGAAGAAGCATTAGATAAGAAATTTGGAGACCCCAAGAATCCCCTACTTGTTTCTACTCGTTCCGGTGCAAGACAAAGTATGCCTGGAATGATGGAAACCGTCTTAAACGTAGGTTTGACGACATCTACGATACCAGGTCTAATTGAGATCACAGAGAATGAGCGATTCGTTTACGACTCCTACCGACGACTCATCATGATGTACAGTGATGTTGTCATGGAGAAAGCTGCAGGCATTGAACCTGAGGAAGGTCATGGTATTCGGCAGCAGATGGAACGAATTCTCGAAAGAAAGAAGAAAGATGCAGGTTGTCTGACTGATACTTGCTTGAATGTCGAGCAGCTAAAAGAACTCTGTGATGAGTTCAAGGATGCAGTAAGGAAGACCCTTGGAAAAGAATTCCCTGATGATCCCTACGAACAACTCTTTGAAGCTGTTGGTGCAGTTTTCAAATCCTGGGGTGGAAATCGAGCTGTTGCTTACAGACGAATTGAAAACATACCGGACAAGTGGGGTACAGCTTGCACTGTGCAGGCAATGGTCTTTGGTAATATGGGAGACGATAGTGCAACAGGTGTTGCATTCTCACGAAACCCAGCAACTGGAGAAAATACATTCTATGGTGAGTTCTTAATCAACGCCCAAGGTGAAGACGTAGTAGCAGGAACTCGAACTCCTAATGCAATGAATGAAGAAAGCAAGAACGATCAGAGCAAGGACCTACCTACTCTGGAAGAATATATGCCTGAGATGTACAAGCAACTCGTTGATATTCGTGCTATCCTTGAGAAAGACACCAAGGATATGATTGACCTTGAGTTCACTATTGAAGATGAGAAATTATTCTTGGTCCAGCATCGTGTCGGAAAGAGAACAGCCACTGCAGCTCTCAATATTGCAATGGATATGCTTCAAAATAGCGAAATTGACGAAGAAACAGCTATCCTTCGTATGAACCCTGACCAACTTGGTCAGTTGCTCTATCCTATTCTTGATTCTGATGCAGAAGAAAAGGCCACTTCTATTGCACGAGGTCTCCCAGCGGGACCAGGTGGAGCAGTTGGTCAAATCGTATTCACTTCTGAAGCAGCAGTCGAATGGAAGAAGAATGGAAAGACCGTAATTCTCATTCGTGAAGAAACCTCACCCGAAGATATCGAGGGAATGAGAGCAGCTAACGCTGTGTTAACCGCCCGTGGTGGAATGACAAGCCATGCAGCTCTAGTCACTCGTGGTTGGGGCAAGTGTTGCATCGTTGGTGCAACTGGTCTTGATATCAATACATACGAGAAGCAGGTCACCATTGGTGGCAAGGTCTACAAAGAAGGAGACACCCTCACTCTCAATGGAACAGTAGGCCTAGTCTATGATGGTGAGCTTCCAATGATCGAGGCTACCGAGAACCCGCGTCTCAATGAGTTCATGGGACTCATCGACAAGTATCGCAGATTGGGTGTAAGAGCCAATGCCGATACTCCAGAAGATGCCAGAATAGCATTAGACTTTGGCGCAGAAGGGATAGGTCTCTTCAGAGCAGAGCACATGTTCTATGGTGAAGGAAGTGATGAACCGCTATTCTTACTCCGTAAAATGATCATGAGCAATTCTCGCTCCGAGAGAGTTAGAGCATTGGCAGAATTGGAACCATTCGTTAAGAAGGATGTCAAGTCTACAATGGAAGTGATGGATGGATTACCATTCACAATCCGTTTGCTTGATCCTCCACTTCACGAGTTTGTTCCTCAGAGCAGGTTTGGCCAAGAGAAACTAGCAACCGCCTTAGGTATTGAACTTGAAGAAGTTCGTAAGCGTGGCGATGCTATCCATGAAAATAATCCAATGCTTGGACATCGTGGAGTAAGACTTGGGATTACCTACCCTGAAATCACCGAGATGCAGGTTAGAGCGATTCTTGAGGCAAGTGGAGAATTGATCAAGGACGGCAAGAAAGTCAAACTTGAGATAATGATCCCTGTCACAGTAGGAGCAGCTGAACTAAGAACTATGGAGCTCATTGTCACTAAAGTCTACGAGGAAGTGAAGGAACGATTTGGTTTCGATATTCCATATATGTACGGCACAATGATTGAGATTCCACGAGCTTGCATGCGAGCTGGAGATATGGCCAAGAGCGCAGAGTTCTTCTCCTTTGGCACTAACGACCTATCACAGATGGGTTTTGGTTTCTCACGAGACGACATTGACTCATTCTTGCCAGAGTATCTTGACAGACATATCTTGCAAAACGACCCCTTTGTTAGTATTGACAAGCGAGGTATCGGACAGCTTATCGAGATTGCTATCGAGCGTGGTCGCAAAACCAGACCTGATATCAAACTCGGAGTCTGTGGTGAGCATGGTGGAGACCCCCGGTCTGTGGAATATTTCCACGAGATTGGACTCGACTATGTATCTTGTTCTCCATATAGATTGCCAATTGCTCGCTTAGCTGCAGCACAGGCGGCTATCCGTGAGAAAAAGGCTAACAAGTAAGTCTATGACATGCTTCCGACTATTGGTTGGGAGCATCGTCATCCTTTCTTTTTTGTTTTCATATAAATTGCGAATATTACGATTACCGCAATACCACCAATCGCTCCAACTGTTATTGAAAGTGCAATGAGTGGGATTAGTGTTGATTGAACCGCATTACTCGTAACATTAATCGTAAAATTGACAAATACAAATTCACTCATGTGAAATTCAATTTGGATTTGATGAATACCTATTGAGAGTCCATCGATATTTATTGTGAGTGTTTCTTCACCCATACTTGGGGATATTGTACCTTCAATCCAAATACTACCATTATCCCGAATAGTATATTCAACATATGCAGGATGATAAACAGAGGAAGAATGTGTCAGACTAATAGAATTACCCTGTGAATTATATTCGTATGTGACATCATCTACTGAACTGACATAAAGATAATGCGGGAAGCTAAATCCATCGTTCTCGAATTGTGGAGTAAATCCATCACTATAATCACCTGGCCAATAACTCTCTGGGGGATCCTCAAAACTGCATTCATTAGAGGTCATATCAACACTAAATGCTTGGACTCTTACCATATAGCTAGCTTGCAACCAATCAGTTGAATCCCAGATATAATAGAAACTGGAAATATTGTGTGTAAGGAGAACAAAAGTTACTCCAGCATCACGACTTAGCCAAACGAAGTAGTAAGGAGTGTCATCAGCATTTGCGTCAGTGCATGACCAAGTCAGATTCCAGATGTCAGAATCTATACCGACCTCCACTGGAGCAATCACTACAACATTAGGTGAAAAGAAATTGCAGATGGTCACATTCTCTCTAAGGATAATAACAAAATCATTTGTATTCGTAGTTCCATTCACTATGATGTTATACGTCTGGTTAGTCCTATCAAGGTAGTATGTACCGAATGTGATGTTTGAACCAACATTGCTAACCGTAGCATTAATTCCAGTTTCAGGATTCCAAATGGTCAACATGCATTCTGTGACATTGAGCAACTCAGAAAATGTTCCATTAATGATTACATGATCTCCTGCGACAACAGAATAATTCTCCACAAGCTGTTGTGTGTGTTCTAATCGAGAGGTCCAAGTGAGATTTGATTCATATTCATCGCCAGAAAGTATCTCGGGATTATCATTAACAACTTCACTATCACCATAAAATGAAACTGCAGAACCAACGGGAGATAGCATCATCCATAGAATTACAATCACGATGAAACCTACACTTCTTATTCTCATTACGATTGATCCTCCAAAACCTCCAAGATACTAAGGAGATAATACTGATATCAATCTAATTTTAGAACAAAAAAAGGAAAGAGAGGCAGCGATGCCTCTTATTTTCTCTTGAGAACAATAACGATTACAATAACCACCGCAGCACTTCCAGCCCCAATAAGAAGCAGAGATGTGGGATCAATTGGTAGACCTGCATCACTGCTAGTGGTAGTTGTTGTTGTTGTTGTTGTGTTGCTTGTTGTAGTAGTTGTTGGTAGACCACTGAATGCAATATGACATACAAACACGTCTGTAGAATCAGCTTTCTCTGTCTGATAGGCTCCAGATGTAACAGGGAAATCGGATGAAGCAGTCCGTCCAGAGATCACAACATTCCCATCTCCATCAACAGCAACACCTTCTCCAATATCAGCACTGCTACCACCAACATATGATGAAGCTATGATAGTCTGACCATCGGGAGCATACTTTGTAGCTACGGCATCATACGACCCTGAATGCGTGTCGTTGAGACCATCGTGTGCAGGATAATTATAGGAAGAAGTTCTTCCACATACAATGATATTGTCACTTGAGTCTGTAACCATGTCCCAGCAGTAGTCGGTACCAGTTCCGCCGAGGTATGTTAAGAACTGAAGAGATCCTGTTTCGTTGAATTTTGCTACAAAGATATCTGCACCACCTCCACCAAATATTGCTTGCTGTGCATTTAGTACAGCTAGATCATCCGACTGGGTGTATCCAGATATAATCATACTATCTGTAGAATCAACTATGACTGTTAATCCTAAATCATCATCATTTCCACCGAGGTAGGTTGAATAGAGCAGAGTATTCCCGTCATGATTTATCTTAGTTAGTACAGCATCTCCGTCAGCTGTGGAAGTTGTTTGAAATGCACCACCGGTCACCTCATAATTAGACGAAGCAGTTATCCCTCCAAGGACATAATTGTATTCAGAGTCAATATCCATAACGTAAATCCTATCGTTTCCAGTTCCACCAAGATAAGAGAACATTTGAAGTGTAGCTCCATTCGAACTTACTCGAGCAATGAAACCATCTGTCCCACCAATCGGATTCTGATGTAGAGCACCTGTTGTACCAAGACCTGTTGAATCGGTCCAACCACTGAACATGTAATTCTCACTAGCATCAAACTGAATCCCATATATCCAATCATTACCGGTTCCACCGAAAAATGAGCTGTAAAGCAGGGTTCCATTTGGTGCAATCTTCATGATGAAGCCGTCTGTTGCACCTCCGAATGTCAGGTCCAATGCATCTGGGGTAGTTGGAAAGTTTGAACTTCCTGTAGTCCCAGTCAACACGATGTTATTCCCTGAATCAATGTTCACTGAAGTAACATGTTCATATCCTGTTCCTCCCAAGTAGCTAGAATAAAGCAGTTCACCTGCAGGGCTAAACTTGGCAACAAATCCATCCCAATCGCCTCCACCATATGTGTCTTGCAACGAACCAGTAGTGATTGGAAAATCATCTGAGGGTGTCTGTCCGATAAGGATAGTATTTCCGTCATTGTCAAAAGCAACTTTTGTTGCATCTTCTCCCTCGCTCCCACCAAAGTAGGTTGAGTACGATGAAGTTTGAGCAATCAAAGGATTAGCTGTTACAGCAGGTAGCAAGATTCCCGCCGCTAGCAAACTAGTAATCGCAAGAGTGACAATGAGTAAAGGTCTAATTCCGAGTGATCTTTTCACCTTTCTTTTCTCCTATCTGAAATCAAAGTAGTAAGTGAGTGATAATATTCGTATAATAAAAGGCGCAAGATTAGCGCATCGGGTCCAAGTTTTTGGAGTCAATCAAATCTTAGAACCAAAAAAAGGAAAGAGAGGCAGCAATGCCTCTTATTTTCTCTTGAGAACAATAACGATTACAATAACTACTGCAGCACCTCCGACTCCAATAAGAAGCAGAGTTGTTGTATCAAGCTGCAAACCATCTTCACTGGTAGTAGTAGTCGTTGTTGTCGTGGTAGTGGTGTTGCTTGTTATAGTAGTAGATGGGAACCCACTGAATGCGATATGGCAAACAAATGAGTCTGATGAACTACCTATTGTTTCCTGATATGCACCAGTTGTAATTGGAAAATCATCTGAAACGGTTCTACCTGTGACAACAATATTATCATCATCATCAACAGCCAACCCTTCTCCAATATCAGAACCACTTCCTCCGATGTAAGAGGAAACTAGTATTGTCTGACCATCAGGGGTTAATTTTGTAGCAACTGCATCAAATGATCCCGAATAGGTATCATTCAATCCATTCATTGTGGGATAATCAGGAGAAGCAGACCTTCCACCAACTATAATGTTATCATCTGAATCAACTGCAACCTCCCAAGCGTAATCGGTTTCACTACCTCCCAAATAAGTCAGGAATTGCATGGAACCAGTCTTGTTGACTTTTGCAATGAAGATGTCAGCTGTACCTCCACCAAAATCTGGTTGATATGCATTAACGACTGCTAGGTCATCAGATTCACTGTAACCAGTGATAATCATATTATCATCTGAGTCAATGGCAACACTAACTGCAAGTTCATCATCATTCCCACCAACCATTGTTGAATAGACCAAGCTGGCTCCGGAATAAGAAATCTTAGTCAGAATTGCATCACCCCTATTTGTGGCTGTGGATTGAAAAGCATTCCCAGTAACGGGGTAATCGGATGAATCAGTAAATCCGGAGATCACATAATTGTAATCAGAATCTATCTTCAACATCGTTGCACGGTCTGTACCATCTCCTCCAATATACGAGAACATCTGCTTGGTTGAACCACCAGCACTTACTCGTGCAATGAAAGCATCAGTTCCAGCAGACTTGGTTTCTCCTATCACACCACTAGTAGCAAGACCGTCAGAACCTGTGTGACCACTGAACATCCAGTTTCCACTAGCATCAAATTGCAGTCCATAGATCCAATCATTCCCAGCACCACCAAAGAAACTACTATACAACAGAGTTCCATTTGGAGCGAGCTTCATGAGGAAGCCATCAAGTAGACCACCCAGCGTGAGTTGCAAAGCGTCGGGTGTTGTATGAAATCCAGTACTACCAGTTGTACCAGCGAGTATGATATTGTTTTGGGAGTCAACATTCACAGTTGTGACGTGTTCGTATTGATTACCGCCCAGATATGTGGAATACAACAAATCTCCAGATGGGCTAAATTTAGCGACATATGCGTCCCATCCGCCTCCACCGTATTCAGATTGAATTGCATTATCTGTTACAGGGAAGTCCTCTGAAGCGGTTTGTCCAATTAGAATCGTATTCCCCTCATTGTCGAAGGTTACCTTTGTTGCATCTTCTCCCATGGTTCCGCCAATATATGTTGAATATTGTGAACCTTGAGCAATTACAGGATTTGATGAAACCGCAGGGAATAACACACCTGCTAGTATCAAAGTAGTAATTGCTAGACAAACCATGATTGAAGATTTGTTTCTATGCAATCTTTTCACTATTCCATTCTCCTATCTGAAATCAATATGGTAACAAAAAGAGAATATCAATATATTAAAAGACGAAGGATTGGCGCAGCGGACAAAAAATGGATGAGGTCAAGACTTTTAACAGGGTATTCTCGGCCTGCCCATAATCAATCAAGTGAATTGGACTGAAGAATTATGACTCGCTTCTTGGTAACTGGATCTTATGGTCAGATTGGTACTGAGCTTGTAGGAGCTCTGAGGAAAAAATATGGTGGTAAGAACGTCATTGCTACTGGAAGGAAGAAACCTCCAGAGATTCTATTGAAGGATGGCCCGTATCTCCATCTTGACATTCTTGACCCTAATCAAATACACTCAATGCTTGTAGACAATGATATTGATATTATCATACACAACGCCTCTGTTCTTTCAGGATTTGGCGAGAAGAATCCACAACTTGCGTATCGAACAAACGTTGAGGGATCTTACAATATTCTTGAAGCAGCACGTATTCTCAAATTGGATCAAGTAATGATTCCAAGTTCAATTGCAGCCTTTGGTCCCAGTACTCCAAGAGATAATACACCTAACGATGTTATCATGAGACCAACCAGTGCTTATGGAGTCACAAAAGTTTTCATCGAGTTATGGGGTGAGTACTACACAAAGAGATTTGGTGTAGATTTCCGTTCACTTAGATACCCGGGCATAATTAGTTCTGAAGCTCTACCTGGTGGTGGTACTACAGACTATGCAGTCGAGATATTTTACGAGGCACTCAAGAATAAGAAGTACACTTCATTCCTAGACAAGGGTACATACTTGCCAATGATGTACATGCCAGACTGCATCAAGTGTACAATGGATCTAATCGAAGCACCTGAGGAGAAGCTTGTACACCGAAGTTATAACATCACTGCGATGTCATTCGCTCCTGAAGAAATTGCGGCGGAGGTCAAGAAGCACATCCCAGAATTTGAGATGTCTTACGAACCTGACTTTAGACAAGCAATTGCGGAATCATGGCCAGCATCACTAGATGATAGTGTTGCCAGAGATGAATGGGGTTGGACACCCGACTATGATCTCGCGGCGATGGTCAAGGACATGCTTGAAAAGCTATCCAAAAAACTTGGTATAAAATACTAAGCGAAGTTGATGGTGCCTATTTCAGGCACCTCAATCTTCTTTGGATAAAATTGAAAATTAGGACTCAGTAGGTTCTTCTTCCTCTACCTTTTCTTCTTCTTCAGGTTCTTCCTCTTTCTCTTCTGTATCTTCTTCAGGTTTCTCTTCTTCCTCTTCCTTCACTTCTTCTTCTGGCTCTTCCTCTTTCTCGCCTTCTTCTTCCTCAGACTTTTCTTCCTCGTCTTCTTCCTCTTTGGACTCTTCTTCGTCTTCAGACTCTTCCTTATCTTCCTTTTCCTCGTCTTCTTCTTCTTCCTCTTCTTTCTCCTCAGTTTCCTCGAAGACTTCGTCGATTATCTCATCTCTCAATTCTTGAATAACCCACATTGATGAGCCTGCAATCTGTCCTTGGAGCTTTGCGAGCTGCTTCTTCACATCTTTGAGAATTATCTTTGCTAGCTTCTCGCCAAGTTTTTGTTTATCCTTACCTGACATATCGTCTGAGTACTTCTTCTTTATTACTTCAAGAACTTCATCTTTTACTTCGTCTTGGACCTTCGAAATTATCTTCTTCATTTTCTCTTCAGATAGAATCTCCTCGAATCCATCTTCAATTTCTTCTTCAATTTCTTCCATGACCTCATCAAACAAGGTCTGGATAATTTCTTCACTACCCATTGTTATCAACTATCGACTAAGTAATTCCAATTCATATATCTTTTATCGATGTCAATTCCATAGAAGTCGTAGCGTTCTGTCAACTACGTTTCTTGATAAATACAAGTGCAGTGTCAAGTTCTCCATCGATATCGAAGGACTAGTCCTCGTAGATAGCGAAGCTAAGTCCTTCTTTCTCAAGAAGCTTCAGCATCTTCGAAACAGCTTTCTCATCGGGGACTTCAAGAATCATTTCTAATTCAGCACGATTTGGAGGTAAGTCAGGATCGAAACGATCTTGATTAATTTCAATTATACTAACTCCTGATTCGGTAACTAGGTTGAGTACCTTGTTCATACTTCCTACACGATCAAGGATAGAACCCTTTACTCGTACTGAACGACCAAGTCTGAAGAGTTCCTTCTCCACAACTTTAGATAGGAAGGACATGTCGATATTTCCACCGGAGAGTATCGCAACGGCAGTCTTTCCTTTGATGTCAATTTTACCATGCTGAAATGCTGCTAGCCCGACACACCCTGCAGGTTCAACAACTATCTTTGCACGCTCAAGAAGGAGGAACAGAGTTCGAGTAACCTCAAGTTCTTCAACCGTGACAACACCATTCAGCAGGTCCTTTGCGATTCGATATGTAATCTTACCAGGTCTCTTCACGGCAATTCCATCACAGGAGGTATCCATCCTTTCGACATTCATTATTTTCCCGGCTTCAAACGAAGCTTGCATAGAAGCCGCTGAAGCCGCTTCAACACCATAAATCTCCACTTCAGGACGTTGTTCCTTAACAGCGATAGAGATTCCAGAAATTAGACCGCCACCACCAACGGGTACTGCAATCACATCTACGTCAGGACATTCATCAAGAATTTCTAAACCAATTGTTCCCTGACCTGCGATGACATCTTCATCATTGAATGGATGGAGAAGTGTCGCTCCTTTCTTTTCAGCGGTCTCTCTGGCATGAGCCAAGGCATCATCGAATACATTCCCATGAAGAACAACATTGGCACCATACCCCTGTGTGGCTTGTATCTTTGCAACAGGAGAGAACCTAGGCATCACAATTGTAGATTTGATTCCCAGTCTCGTTGCGGCATAGGCTACGCCCTGAGCGTGATTACCTGCACTAGCTGCGATGACACCAGCTTTCTTCTCCTTCTCTGTAAGTTGCGACATCGCATAAGCAGCACCTCGAACTTTGAAGCTACCAGTTTTTTGTAAGTTCTCAAGCTTAAGATACACATTCCCACCAGTCAATCTACTGAAGGTTGAAGACTTGTCAAATCTTGTCACGTGTTTTACATCATGTAATACTTCGCGGGCATCAAGAATTTTAGAATATATATCACCGTATTTGCTCATAGCTAACCACGAGTTTCTGGAAAACTAACGCCTAGATTAATCATTCCACTGTCTATCGCTTCCAGATATAAGTTGACGAGTCATTGAGAATTCTTAATCCAAGGGATTCATACTTTTTTCACGGGGTTTGATAATGGAACAGCAGGAGTAATCTTGTTAACTAATGGGTTAATTCGCAATGAAGAGTTCAAAAAGTAACAGAGTATAGCTCGTCCTAATCCTTGTTGACGAAATTCAGGATCGATTGCGATATGCATCAAATTTGGCAAATTTGCAGGTACTGGAGTTCTTGCTGTGTGGTACTCATATGGTCTTTGAAGCAGGTGGATACATTCTCGATAAGAATGAATTTCGATTTAATAGTTCGCTCAAGCCAGCAAATATGATGAATTTCGTTGCCGCATCCAATGAAGCTCTTGCTAGACAAATCTTAGCTAGATTCAATGAAAGCTAACATTTCAGATGTATACGATCATGTACTAGATTCACACCGGCGCTACGATTTTGATAATAATCTCAAAACCTCCGATCCAGACTGAAGTTGTAGAGTAGTCCTTCGTTCGTGTTTCTCCTATCATGCTTTACTCTTCGCATTGTGGATTGGGAGTACTAACACAAAGCTAGCACCCTTGGTGTGGTCTCCTTTGACTCGATCTTCCACCCAAATCTCGCCGCAGTAATAGTCGATAATATGCTTTGTCAAAGTTAGCCCGATTCCCGTGCCCCAGTACCCCTCTTTCTTCTTAGATATTCTAGCGAATAGGAACTCCTTTCGTTTATCTGCAACTCCATTACCATCGTCAGCCACGCTTATTCGCAGATTCTTGTCGTCTTCCATAACTTCAGCAGTAACCGTAATGTTTACGATTTCCTTCGGATGATGAATAACCGCATTGTGAATTAGACTGAAGAATATATCATAGAGATACTCATCAGCATCAATGATTAGCCGCTTCGAATCAATGTTCAATTGCACCTCAAGATTCCTATGAGGTATTACTTCTTGCACGTTCTGAATGGCTGATGACAGAACTGTTGCAAAATCAGTTGGCTTTAGGTCAGGATCACACTCATCAATACTTCTAAACTTCCTCACACTGGCAATCAATTGTGTTGCACGCTTCATCTGATAGAACGCTTCGTTCACTATCTCAACAGATTGCGATGATAGATTCACATCGAAGAGTACAAGCTCAAGATTGCCTGATAAGGCTTGGTTGATATTTGACAGGTCGTGACCCATAAGATCTACGAAGAACTCTGCACTATCTAGAGCTTCCTCCAGATTTTGTTCAGCCTCCTTTCTCTCTGTTATATCAATCTGTGCAATTTGAAGAGCAGGTTCCTCCTCATATTCTATCGTCGTCGCATATGATTCGACCCATCTAATAGTTCCATCCTTGTGGATAATGCGAAACGCTGAACGTGGTGAAGAACTGGCTCCGTCGAGAAAGCTAACGTAGGCTTCCACAAGCCATTCTGCGTCATCCGGATGTATGTCTTTCCATATTTCTTCAGGTGTAAAAGCCATTAGTTCTTCAACGGTATGACCACTGATATCTGCATAAGCTTGGTTAGCATATACTACACGATCATCCTGTATCACCGATATACCTTGTAGAGATTCCTCAGCGAGCGCTCTGTACTTCGCCTCGCTCTTTTCAAGTGCTTCTTCAGCTCCGATGCGCTCAATGAAACGGCTCACATTCTCAGCTAGAGCGGTGATAAGTTCCCGTTCTTCCACTAAAAAGAAACCCTCTTTGATAGTTGGTTTCTCCTCAAGATAGCATACCTCAAGAACGCCTATCTTATCTCCAGATACACGAATGTCGGCTGACTGCATCCATTCGGTTTCTTTGAAATTAGATGTAGCAAATACCTGACCAAGGTAGATGGCTCTAACGCCTGTAATATCTGGGTACTGCCATGCAACCCGCATGAGATCTACAAGTTTCTCAAAGACACTCTCTACTGATTTGTCAGAACCGATGAGTCTTGAGGTTTCATAAAGACACGTGAGTTCTTTCACACGCTCAGCTAGGTCATGGGTGTGTTTTGCTAAAGCTTCTTCGGCCTTCTTTCGTTCGGTTATATCTAGCATCTGCACAATGAAACTCGTAGGCTTCTGGTTTTCATCAAAACCCATCGGTGCATAGACTGCATAGTGATTGACAACATCCGATTTTGATGTCTGATACAGTCCAAGCTTCTTGACCTCTTCAAAGTCAAACTTAGTTTCCAATC
>Ga0114923_10000944_pt1 | contig 20628 bp, 23 predicted proteins | sample SumtaG_FD_89578 | JGI IMG/M metagenome (GOLD analysis project Ga0114923, IMG submission 89578) | Deep subsurface microbial communities from Indian Ocean to uncover new lineages of life (NeLLi) - Sumatra_00157 metaG | ecosystem: Environmental > Aquatic > Marine > Oceanic > Sediment | place: near...
ATGAATTCTATGGTAGAATAAGGGGTTGGGAAATGTTTTTTTGCGTTAGGTTTTTAAGTGGAATGTAATTCTTCACAAATATGTCAAAATTGATGCAAATTGCAAAAGGAACATTTTTACATAAAGGACAATTAGTAACAGTTGCAAAAGTGCGTTTGGGTAGTATATGGTATTATTTTCCTTCTAAATATATTCCTCCTGCATATTGCCCTGTTCATGGAGATAGAGGGCGTGAGTTAACGCTAGTCCAATTTGCCAATACTATAAGCAAATACCAGTGTGGTGCTCATGAATGGACAGCTATTGTAGCACGAAGTCAGGTAGATAAACCGATTGACTTGGAAGAAATTATTGTTTATGGCATACAAGTGGGATCTCTACCGGAAGGACCTGCACCTTGTCCAGGAATGTGTAGTTATGGAAAGATCGCAGCAGATGACAAAAGAATTAAGGACATTGAAGAGGTCTTAGCTGAAGTAAAGGGTATGAATGACGTAAAATTATTCAGCTTTGATGTGAAAAGGTTTAGAATAACGAGAAAAGCAGATAATGCAGATCTAGCAGATTTATATCTATTGCAGCAAATCAGTTCCCTTATGGAGCAATATCTAAGAGCCAGCAAAATTCCAAGTCAAAATTAAATCTTACACCCCCCGCCAACAAATCTTCTTTTTTGTTCCCTCAAGCTCTTTAGAGCAATAAAGAACCAGAATAAAGGGGGTGGGTTGGGAAATGTTTTTTTGCGTTAGGTTTTTAAACAAAAATTCATTCTTCTCTATAAATGACAGACCTATCAATAGCTTGTTTACTGTATAATGCAGAAAGAACAAGAGCAGGAGACCTAAGCTTCTTTTTTGAGCAGCTTAAGGAAATAGAAAGGAAGTCAGAATGCAGTACTGAACGAATCGTATGGGTAGACAATAAAACAACTGACAATACTGCTGAGATAGCTAGGGATTATTGTGAACCGGAATCTTTTGATTTCAATGGTTTTGCAGATGCAAAAAACCGATTATTGGAAAGGGCAAAGGGTGGATGGGTCTTTATACCAGAGCCTGACATGAGATATGATACTGATGCAGTAGCTGATATCATAAAAGGAGCAAAGGGAAAGGACTTTAAATGTATAGAAGCGTGGCAGAAGATTAAACATTATAGGGGGGGCGAGGAAGATAATCTATACACTACACTTATGAAGCCTTCGGCAAGGTTCTACGGAGAGGCTTTTGTAATCCCTAAGGTCTTTCCGCATGAAGAGTGCGCTATTGATTGTTTTGTAGGGACACACCATATGGAAGCGTTTTCTAAAAGGGTAGAGCAAAGGAGGCCTCTAGTTAAAAAGGAACTAGAAGAGCTTGCTTTAGTCAAGGATGATCCTGAAGAGAATTATTGGGCTGCAAAAAGGTATTTTGAGATTGCTTCAGCAGGGTTTATTTCAGGAAATGAAGCAAGTGATAGAATATGTTCATTATTGACAGATGCTATTAGATTAGATCCTTCTTTTGGACCAGCTTATTATGAATTAGCAGCTCATTATCTTCTTTGTCAAGGTTATCCTCAAGCTCTTAGAATTGCCTCTCAGGGTATTGAAAAAGGTTATGAACCATGTAAATCAGTAATGAATAGTATATTGAGGTCTATGCAGAGTGAAGGTGGGGCTGGGATTAGAATCCTTTGAGATAGAGTTTTTTGAGTTTTGAGGTTCAACCCAGCATGAAGCGCTTTCTAGAACCAGAATAAAGGGGGGTGGGTTGGGAAATGTTTTTTTGCGTTAGGTTTTTAAGTGGAAAAGTATTCTTGAATATAAAATGGGTTATGAACAGCAGGCAAAAAGCTACTTGGAATGGGAGAAACAAAATATAGTTATTCAAAGACCTCCTGGAACAGCCATTTCTTTAGAATGGAAAAAAGACCATTATGTTGGTACTATCCAACAAATAGTATTGGAGTATGATCCGAAGATAGTGTTGTTAAGCAAATCTTCTCAACCAATTCACCCAGAATTACACCAAGCGATATTAAGATTAGACCAAGGAAGGTTACAATTAAAAGCAGATGATATTCTAGATTTAGAAGGGAGGTTACATTTTTTAAGAAGAATCGGATATAGATTGACTAATCTGACAGCCAGACAAATGGTTTATATGGCTACAACGCCTACATCTATTACGGACCAGATTGGTCAAACAACTATTAAGAAACAAAATCATTTTTATGGTGAAATAGATAGAAGATGATTTAATTCTTTTTTGTTTTGTTCAATCCAGCACAAAGTGCCTTCCAGAACCACAATAAAGGGGGGTTTTTTGGGTAAAGTATAATGAATTCCATGATAGAATAAGGGTTGGGGGATGTTTTTGCGTTAGGTTTTTAAGTGGAAAAGTATTCTCGAGGGGTATGACTAACACTTTAAATGATGTAATTAAGGTTTGTGAAGAAGAAGAATATGGATTGCAGGTTAATCCTGAAAATAGAAATCAACCTATTGAATTCTTAGAAAGACAATTAAACGATCATCCTGAATATGATTTAAACAAAAGAACACCAAAAGCAAAAAAAACACCCTTTCGATATTTTAATTTGATGAGGAGTAATTTATTATTATTCTATTATTTGATTGGTGAAACTCCAATAATTGCCGGAACTAAAGAACACGAAGTAGAAAGAAGGATAGGGTGGTATAGCCAAGGAGACGAAAGAGGCGATGGAAGCATTGTTGAAGAGTGGGAATTGAAACCAAAAAAAGAAAGAAAAAAGGATTTGTACCTATTAAGATATTCTCAGATTGCTGGGGCAGCAAGTGGGAATTTACCTCCATTGGAAAGATCACAAAGAAAGGCTCTTAAACAGACTGATGAAAAACTATTGTCACTGTATGTATTCTTCTCAAATTCTCATGCCAAATACGAAGGTTCTTGGCAAAACTGGAGCAGTATAATTGATGAATTAGGGCAAGATAAAGCGGTTGTTGAATATTTCGGACAAAAAATTACTTATGAAATAGTCAAAAAATGTAAGCCACCAAAATCTTTAGTCATGGCAGATACAGGGGAAAAATAAAGGGGGGTGGGTTGGGAAATGTTTTTTGGTTGTTTTAATTAATTGCCGTTCAAGTTCCAAATCCAGAGCTAAAGCTCTTTTCCCATTTGGAACTTGAACTAGAATAGCAGAAAAACTGAAAAGAGGCGTGTCTATGAAATGGGTGGTTGGGTTTTGGACGTTGGTTATTGGTTTTTGGGCGTGTCTATGAGGTGGGTGGGGATGGTGATTGGAAATCAAAATAATTATATAGTATCTTTCTTTTTCTATCCTTAGAGGGTAACATGTCAATATCAGATACACTTCTAAATAGAAGAACTTTATTAGCTGCAGCAGTTGTAGTAGCGGTAGGAGGTGGAGTTACATTACATAATCTACCCCAAGGGTCTAAAGTTATCCAAAGCCCAATAACTCCTGAATTCACACCTGAACTTGAAGAAATTGTTAATTTTACTGAAGCATATGAGGGTGGTGCTGTTTTGTGGCAAAATGGATTATGGCATGCTTATGGGGGTAGAAAGTGGCCTGGGAGAAGTTTGAATGACTTATTAAACACTCATGAAATCTATGATCCAACAAAAACTGCACCAATATTAATAGAAATGCCAATGGCTGTAACTGATATGGCAGCTTTTAGCCTAAATGATAAGTTATTTTCTGTTGGCGGAAGTAGAGAATTTCCAAATGGTGACTATCATGGGGCAATAGATGATGTTATTTCATTTAGTCAAAAAAATGGTTGGAGAGAAGATCATGAGCCATTTCCACATGCAATACATGATGCAAAAGCCGCAGTAGTTGACAAAGCCGCCTTTATTTTCTGCGGTTGGGTAAGGAGGAACGGATATTATGAACATGGTATATATAAGTCTAATGAACAGGGCGGGTGGGATGTAGATTATGAAAAGATATCCAAACCAGTGGCCCCAATTACTACTGCAGTTTCAGGCAAAAAAATTTATGCCTTAGGTCATCTGGAAAGAGCTGCTGAAGAAGATTATAACAAGTGGTTCCTCCAGATCTATGATACTAAAAAAAGAAAAGTAGAGCTTAAAAAAGCGCCAAAAGAGTTTGGTTCTTACTATCATGATCATGGTACTATGTGTGCACATCTTTTTGTACAGTATGATCACCTGCGCTTTATCGGATGGAACTCTTGGAGCGTTCCAGATAGAAATGCATCTGTATTTACATACTTACCTGAAGAAAATGATTGGAGAAAGGATTTTGAATTAATTGTCTCACACGATTTAAGCTACTATCCTATATCGACTGTCCATGACAATCACGTTTACTTTGCAGGTGTACCTCACTTTACAATTCCATCCCACAATACACCTGCTTATAGGTTTGAATTACCAAGGACGGGCAAGAAACATTTTGATATAGCTTTTTCTTCTTTTGATAGTAATTCAAGCACGAAGTGCCTTCAAGAACCAGAATAAAGGGGGGTGGGTTGGGAAATGTTTTTGCGTTAGGTTTTTAAACCAGAATTCATTCTTGTCTATTAAAAATGGTTATCAAACGTGTGGATAAAGAAAGCAAAGAATGGGCTCAAAAGATTGCTACCAATAGACTCCATAAAACCCTAATAAATTTAGCTCTAAGGATTGGGAAATACTTTGTCTTGGTTTTAACTGAAGAGGGGCGAGAATTTCTAAGTGATCCTGAAAGGAGGAGAAAACTCTTTTATAGAGAAGCGAGGGTTGGCCTTTTAGAATCATCTATTTTTCAAAATCCCCTTTATATTCCTAACGAATATAATTCTATGGAAAGACGTGGCACTGTTACTGGAAGATGGATAGGTTATGACTTTAACAGGCCTGGTGAATTTGGAAAGAATTGCAGACAGCTACAAGAAGGTAGGCTTGTTTCTTTCTTACTTAATGAAATTAAAGACAATCCAGCATCTACTTATACCTCTACAGAGATCATAGACGTATTCCACAAAATTGAACATATAGCGCAACTTGAATTACCTCCAATAGACTACCTAAAAGAAAATGGATTGATTGTGCAAACCACTTATGCACAGGCATATCAAAATGTTAACCTATTCCAAAAGTATGAAAAAGCCATGAATTTAGAAAGGATCACAAATGATGTGGTTTATCAAATAACACCAAAAGGTAACAGCCTAGTTTTCTTAGCGAGGGGCGGAGGTGATTATTCATCTGAGAAATTTTCCTTTAAAGATTTAGTTCTTGCACCTTCGATAGTAAGATAAATAATTATTCTACTGTCATTCTTCCTTCACTCCTTTCCTAAAAAACCAACCACCTTTCCAATGTTCAATCAAGCACGAAGTGCCTTCCAGAACCAGAATAAAGGGGGTTTTTTGGCGTAAAGTATAATGAATTCCATGATAGAATAAGGGTTGGGGGGTGTTTGTGGGTTGTTGTTACCAAATATCGTAACATCAAGAAAGAGTTTTTTGATTGTTAGGATTATTCATTACATCAATTGCCTTTTTTTCTGTTAAAAGATTTCCATTTTTATCATAAAAATTAAACCCATTTGGAGTTGCTTCATATTTAAATCCAAAATACCTCATTAAGTTTAACCAAAGTACTTGTTTATTCCTACCCCATCCATTCCAATACCTAATATCTTGCTCTACTGCAAACCATTTTGATACCTTTAATAGAAGTTCTACTGGATAGCCTATATTCTTATCCTCAAAATTCTTAAGAATATCTTCTGGCTCTTTCATATTATTAACGTCTATAATAGCATTTATCACTTTATCACAAAAATCTTTATCTTTTTGATATTTCTTTCTCAAATCTTCAAACAAATCTAGATGGGTTGGTGCATGAGTTCCTTTTCTGAATATTAATTTATCCACATCAATTCTAAAATCAAAGCCCAATTTCAGATTAGCTGGCCTCATAAGAATCACATTTCCTTGTCTTGTTTTTTCAACAAGATATTGGTATCTATTATAATTTTCATCTTTAGCAGGTCCGGGTTTCTCTTTTAAGAATTCTTCTACCATCTTTCTTCTTATTTCTTCTCTAGTCAAACCTTTTTGACTGAAGATCATTTCTATTTTGGTTGTTCCCATTAAGTACTGTCAATACCCCTAGAATCATAAACCTATGTTACCCTTAATTACCATTCGTTACCATATTATGTAACATACCTATTTATATTGTAACATAGTACTTTTTGCCATGAAGCTTAAGTTTGAGCTTGTTGGGGGGAAACTAAAAGAGGTTTCGAGAACTTTTCTTATTTTATCGAATATTAAAAGGCTAAGATTACTATTATTGTTAAATAAAATTCCTGCTTCTTCATCTGCTGATATTCATAGGGCAGCCAAAAAAGAAGGAATATACAGTAACAGAGAAACAACCTACAGAGCTTTAGAAGACCTAGTAAAAACAAAGCTTGTTTCTAAAACATATGATGAAGAGAAAAAGGAGTTAGTTTATACTGTGAAAAATGAAATACCTAAATGAAAGATTTGTAAAAAATTCAATTATAAAATGGCTAAGTAGAAAAGGGTATAACTTAAGACTCCAAGCTAAAGAAACCAAAGAACACGGAATAGATATAAAAGTAAGACACAACAAATATGGAAGATACTTTATAGTTGAAGTTAAAGGGGATCCTAATCCCGACTCTTATAAGTGGGTACGTTCTGGTAGAGAAACTGCTTTTAATTATGTCTTAGGTCAAATAATCACTAGGATGAAGCATAAAGCAAAATATTGGTATGCAATTGGATTGCCCTATACTTATAGAGATAAAATATTGAGAAGACTACCCAGAGAAGTATGTAAAAAATTGAGACTTAAGGTTTTATTAGTAGATAAACAAGGTAAAGTTGAAGAAATTAATTGGAAAAACCTAAAATGAAAACAACTCATAAAATAATAATCGGAGATGCAATAAAGCATTTAAAGAAAATGCCAGATGAAAGCATAGACTTAATATTTGCAGATCCTCCTTATAATATGTCCAAGAAAAATGGTTTAGGCTGGAAATACTCTAAACATATTACAATGCAGGAAGAATGGGATATGTTTTCTAAAGATGATTATTTTAAATTTAATAAAGAATGGCTAAAAGAAGCTTTAAGAGTTTTAAAACATGGTGGCAGCTTGTGGATTTCAGGAAGCTTTCATAATATCTATCAGGTTGGTTTTATACTGCAGCATATTGAAGAAGTTAAAATTAATAATTCTATAGTTTGGTTTAAGCCTAATGCCCAGCCAAATATTTCATGCAGGATGTTCACAGAAAGTACAGAGCATTTAATATGGGCTTCAAAGAATGGCAAAAAGAAAAAATGGATGTTTAATTATGAGGATACAAAGAATAAAATTGAAGATTCTATAAATCCCAAAGGAAAGCAAACAAGAAATGTCTGGTCTATTCCTTTAACCCCAAAAAAAGAAAAATGGGCTGGTGCTCACCCAACACAAAAGCCAGTTGAATTGTTGAGAAGGATAATTTTAGCATGTAGTAAGAAAGGAGATGTTGTGTTGGACCCTTTTGTTGGGAGTGGGACTACTTCGGTTGTTGCTAAGATGCTGGGGAGGAATAGTGTTGGGATTGAGAAAGATAAGAGGAATCTTAAAATAATAAAGAAGAGGTTGAGTCAGGAGAGGTTGGGGGAAGAAAGTTAAATTAAAATAAAGGGTGGTTTGGTTTAATTCCAATAAGAATATTCCTATCCCTTTTTATTGGTAAAATACTTATTTCAAATACACATTTCCAAAGTGCTTATCATAAACATAGTCATCTTCAGTTTGAGCTTCTTCTTTTAGAGTTGCCATTTGTAGCACTTTTGCATCAAGCTGATCAGCATGAAATATTGTTAATGCCTCTGGAAATGCAGGCAACTTATTGTTACCATACTCCCCCATATGAGTCATGAGTATATGAACTAATTTTAATCTTAATTTATCAGGAGTCTTTAACTCATCCATTGCTTTATTAAGCATATCAATTCCTATATTTACATGGCCTATTAACATACCTTTTGTGCTTACTTTGATACTTGTAGTTATCTCAAATTCATGCATTTTCCCGATGTCATGAAGCACAGCACCCGTTATTAATAAATCCTTATCCATTTTATCATGAATATTATAAATACTATCACAAAGCTTGACAACAGAAAGAGTATGTTCTAATAATCCGCCTAGCCATCCATGATGTATATACATTGCAGCAGGCCATTGCTTAAATTTTTTTGAGAAGCCATCATCTTTAAAGAAGAAGTCGAGGATTTTTTTCATATCAGTATTTTTAACTGACTCAATATATTTTATTAATTCACCCCACATTTCTTCAATAGGCTTTTCAGTTTGCTTAATAAATTCACTAACATCATACTCCTCAGGTGAAAGTACCTTGATAATATGATTATCATTAGCAGAAATTTCAAGATTATTATTCCACTCATTTACTCTCCCTTGAATGTGGACAATATTATCTGATTTTATTGAGTCATAGATAGATTTAACTTTTTCTTCATCATCAGGGCCCCAATATTTATACATAATTTCTTTGGAACTATCACCTAATCTTAATTCAAACTTATAGCCATTTCTATATTTATCAACAGGTTTTTTAAATTTAACAACAAAAATATCATTAACTATCTCATCTTTTTTTAAATCTTTTATTAGTTTAATTTTTTTAGCCATTTTTTTCACCTTTCCTATACTCCTCAACTACACTCCTCCAAAGCATGTCATTTACATCTTCATCAATAAATGCTTTGAAGAATTCTTTAGGGTCTTTAATCCATGATAATAATTTCTCAACTCTTTTAGCAAAGGTATCAAAAGAACTTTTTGCAGGCTGTTTCATATCAAGCATAGAACCAATACTTCCAGTATTTATAGTAGTCCTTAATCCAATATAACCTATACCTACTTTAATCTTATCTAATTGGATATTCTCTTTTGCTGAAAAGACTTTTTTATATGATTCTAATTGTTGCCTATGTTTAGAAGCATAATCTGTTTTCTTATCTGTCTTCCAATCTAATATAAGATATTCATCTCCATTCTTAAATATTGCATCAATAAATCCCTTAAACAATAGCTCGGAATCAAATCCCAAATCTCTTAAAGGAACTTTAAACCTTTGTTCTGCTTTTACAACTTCTGGATATTTTTCTTTTACCTCATCAATCACCTTTTTAACATTATCAACAAATGGTTTAGATTCGTCAGAACAACTAAATTCCTTACTTTCAGCAATACTTTGTGCTGCTTCATGAACTTCTGATCCGAGATTAGTTGCAGCTGTGAAAGTTCTTAGCCCTAATATGTTATTTATAAAATAATCATATGATTTATCAGGTAGAGAACTAAATGAAGTATGCTCCATTGCTAAAAAATGATTTTTAACAAAGTCTTTTAGCCAATTCTCCTTATTCTCCAGAAGTTTTTTTGCGTCTTCAAACTCCCCATTTACAAACAAATCAAATGCTCTATGCTTGCTTTCATTAATATCTATACATGCACTTTCTTCTGCTTCTATCTCTCCAAGTTCAGCGTAATCATTTAAATAATCCTGTACTTTATCAGTGAGAATTACTAAATTCTTCTCAGCCCTTGTAAAGGCTACAAAATTGACTCTTAATGTTTCTTCTTCAAGCTCCTCTTCAGCAGAAATTCCTTTTGACTTCAGTATTGCCTCTACAACTTTATCCTGGAAATTAGCACTATTTCTAGTCTTTGAAGGGATATAAATAACATTATCAAACTCCTTACCTTTTGCTTTATGAACTGTTGTAACCACAATATTTTTCTCAACATCTGATTCTTGTGATAACAAATCAGTAGATTGAAGATATGATGTCAAAGAATGCATGTTCTTCTGCTCTAAGACATTTAATGCTTCCTGATAGGCTGCCTGCATAGTCACAGCTGCTGAAAGATATTCTTTACCATAGCTGATTGCTATTGGAATTATCCTTTCTCTAAATAAGGAATTAACATCTTCTACAGTTTTTACTTTTTCTCTTAGTTCTTTGAATGACTTAATTTTATTTAGAAATTTATCTGCTTTAATGTATTTATCTTCAACTGCTTCAAATGCCTTCTGCAAAGAGCATGGAAAAAAAGGAGTAAACATTGCATTTTTCATATCATCTACATTGTTGCTCAATACTCCTTTTAAGAACGCAATAATATGATTTTTAGCATCTCCTGAAGCTGAGAAGAATGTTGAAGAAAAATCTAATCCCTGAGCTTTAAGCTCTCTTGAGATATCCATTATCTGATAATTAGTTCTTGCTATTATTGCAGTTTTTCCTTCAAATTTCTTTATTAATTTACAGCATACCGCATTAATCTTTTTTCTTTCAACATCATAAATAATTGGTTTTGCTCCTGACTTACCTTCAGCATTTCTTAAATCTTTAAGCTCTTCTTTATGTGATTCTTCAGCAGTCTTAGATATAAAATATTCTCTTGCATAATATAGTACTTCATTTGTGCTTCTGAAATTTTCAGATAAAACAAAGGGGGTAGAGTCTTTAAATTTAGCAAAGTTTAGTATTGAGCCCCCTTGAAAACCAAATATCGCCTGTTTCTTATCGCCTACAGCAATAAATTTCTTTCCACATTTTAATGCAATATCTGCTTCCATTATATTAACATCCTGTAATTCATCAACAAGAACATAATCATATTCTGGGAATGTCTTAAGGTTGAGAAATTTTATCAAGAGGTCAGCATAATCTACTCCTTTTTTATTTTTTAGGTCTTCATAATGCTGAAATATTGCTAGGAAATCATCTGCAAACTTATCAATCTCTTCCTTAGTATACTTCTTATCTTCTTCTAAATGTTTCTTTGCTTCTTCGACATTGATTTTATCAGGAGTAATCCCAAAACTCTTTAGATATCTCATAAGATTCTCCCTTTGGAACAATTGTTTCAATGAGGTATTCATCAGAATAATTCAGGACTTCATTATCTTTAAGATATTGAAATATAGCAAATCTTAATAGATTTGTACTCAATATTTCATTCTCTTCAATATTATCTAATGCAAAAGAATGGAATGTGAAAACATTTAGTTTTGAGATATCTACCTTAAGCTTTTCTTCCTTAATGACCTTTAGAATCCTACTCTCCATCTCTTTTTTGGCTTTTTCAGTAAATGTTAGGCAAAGGATTTTTTCCGGCAGTACTCCCTTATTTATCAAGTCAGCATATTTGTAAGATAATAGCCTAGTCTTTCCAGTGCCAGGATTAGCAGTTACTAAAATGTTCCCATCTTGTTCAATTATTTTTTGTTTTTCTTTGTTAAGTGACATTTTAATTCAATGTTGACCTTTTTCTTTGTAGATTGCTTTTTCTTGTTGGTTTGGCATCTTAATCTAGTAAATCTGAAAAAAGTTTTTTAGTTTTATTCATCAAAGGCAATATCTTTGTCTTGTTTTCTTTTCTAATAATATTATATGTATCTTTAGCTTGAAGAAATGTATTATGGTAGGTTTCTTCCGATAATTTGTATGATCTATAAATCATTTCGAAATAAGAATCCATGATTTTATAGAACTTTTTGAAAACTTTTACATGCTCTTCTTCAGGAAGATTATCATAGGTTTTGACAAATTTGGAGTCAAAGTCTATAATTTTTGGTAATGAATCATAGATGAAATTTAATGCTAAGAATATTGCCCTACCTTTAAATTTCCAATGCCAATCAAATTCATGAAATCTCTTTTTTCTACTATATGATTCCATAATTCCATCTCTTAAATATACTAATGATAGAATTTCATTTGTGGATATTTTTTCATTAAATATCAATTCATACGCCTCACCGAAGAAATGTTTACTTCCTTTAGAAGACGCCACATGTGGATTTATTTTAACAGTTGCAAGTAACTTTGCGACATCTTCATTATTTATGTGGTCATCATACATGAGTTTATAAGAAGGATATTTACTCTTCATCTTTCTAAACTCCTCTCCCCTCTTAATTTCAAAGTATATTTTCTTATGCTGAAACTGGTGTTTTAATCTCACTTGGATAGGGTCATTAGCCTTTAAATCCCGTTCACTAACAGGATTTGATGTATTCTGATATAGTGTTAGTTGATTGATAAAATCATGATTTTTTGACTCAACTATCCTAACTACTAGTGCACCAGTTAGTTCTCCATTGTATTTTTCCACGCTTCTTACTGTTTGACACCCATTAACAATTTGAGGGTTTTTTAGTCTTACATATCCTGATTCCATTATTATACTAGCTTCATCAGTAAGTATTGTTATTCCGTTATTGTAATACCAGAAATGCTCTTGTTCTTTTTCTAAAGTATTGATTATTCCTTTGTTACAAATACTCTTTCCCAAAAAATTTCTCACGTTCTTTTTGAACAGCTTATCCCTATATTTATGAACTAATTGACGAATATCATCCAGGGGAACTGATACTACCCAAGAATTATATAATGTATCTTTTTTTCTTCTGATAATCGCTTTATCAGCATCACAGTATTTCAGATTGTAAGTTCCAATATCTGGCGTATAATCCCTTAGACTATCTGAAAATTTTAACATTATTTCATCATAGAAATAAAGTGAATATTCTCCCTTCTTAAAGCATAGAGTATCTGTTACTATATTATGGATGTTGGGGATTTCTCTATGAGTAGTAATAAAAACTAATTCTAATTCGTATTTTTCTTTTTTTATTTTATCATAAGCTTCTCTAATGAGTCTACTTACTACACTGTTTGCATTATGCAATATTGCATCTACTCCTGATTTTGAAGAGAAGTATTTTCTTACGGTTGCCAACAGTTTTACGTCATTCTCTTTAGCCTGACTTTTATTTCCTTTTAATTCATATTTAGATTGAACAAGCATCACTTTCCTTTCATCTGTATCTATAAAAATCGCATCAACACCTTTATCATGAGTTCCATCACACATAGAATTTAGTAAAAATTTATCAGAATGCCCTAATACAGTTTCCCCAAACCAAGCAATAAAAGCGTGGTAATCCTTTAAATCGTATTTATCTGAAATTTCAGTCATTCGAATTTGAAAGTTTTCATATTTTTCCATTTTGATTCCCCCAATGATTCATTTAGATTTTCAATTTTTTGTATCCATTATGAATATGATTCAATTACTTCCTCCAATTGATTAAATCAAAGTATACCCTTTCGAGATGATGAGTATCCAGCATGAAATCTTTTGTAAAAACTTGAATTTTCCTATTATCCTCTGATTGTAAATCTTTAATTGATTTCCATTGCCAATTCACTTCCTTTGCTTGTTTTCTTAATTCCTTTTCATTAGGATTGTCAATTGGTACTTCTAGGAAAGGGATGAGCTTATCTAGTTTGTATTTACCAACCAAGATTGTATTATGGGTGATTTCAAGAAGAAATATATTCAAACATTTCCGTGCAAACCCAAACTTACCACTGGGCATTCGATTCATCAATTTATAAGTAAGTTCATCAAGGATTTTTCCAAATGAATCTTGTTCATCAATATTTTCAAATTGAGAAAGATCCAATTCAATTAAAAAATCTCGAATGCTCTGGACAGTCAGTTTCGGTTGACCTCTAACAGTTGAAGAACTAACTGATATATTCGAAATTCTTTTTTGCCATAATTCAGTTTTATCCATTTTCATAACCTCGCAATCTTACCGGCATCAGTAAGTTTCCATTCATTATTATCCACAATTAGATAATCCATGTCTTTAAGTTCACTTAGAGCCCTATATAGCATTGCTGTAGACAACCCTATCTTCTTACCAAAATCTGTTAGATTCTTAAAATCATGTTCATCAATCTCATCCAGAATTTTCTTCTGGCTTTCAGTTAATTTAAAAGATAGTTTTGGTAGATATACGACTGATTTTTTATCTTCTTCAGGATTATATGCAATCTTCTTGACTTTATTTGCCCTGCAATAAGCTGAATATAATAATCCTAAGGCAACAGTCTTTCTTCCAGCAGTCAAATTCACGTAGATAGTATCTTGATCAGGTTGCATATCGATTAATTCTACACATCTTTTGGTAGCGCCAACAATATCTAATTTTGGCACTTTGTATTGTTTTACATCAATTACTTTGCCAAGAGATTCTTTTATTAGCTTCAAAGATTTTTCTTGTTCTTTGTTACTCTTTTCATCAATTAATAGAATTAGCCTATCGGGGCTTAGCCTATGCGAAGCTAATAACACTGGATCTGCATTATAAAGAGTTGCTATAAGTACTTTTACCATCTTCCCCCTATATAACTGATTTCTTCATTTTTTATAAATCTTTCTACCATTTTGTATAACTTTGTACTTTTAAAAGCACACCTAGTTTATATAACTTTCTATAATATAAGATAAAATTCTACTAAATAATAGAAAAGTTAATAAAGAGTAACTGATTACCTAGTATAGTTGTGGGGAAAATAAGCCTTACAAATAAAATACTAAGAGGAAATAAAATGGTTAAGAAAAGAATAGATCATTGGAAAGATGGTGACTCTGGAGCTTTTACAGATGGAACACCATTTAGATTAGCTAGAGTTAGAGCACCAGAAAAACATCAGTTCGGTGGCTCAAAAGCTACAAGAACAGCGGCAGGCATGAGTGGCCAAAGTCATGGATTGGTTAATGTTAGAAAAGTTGGCAGAAGTTACGGTAGGGATGTTGTTGAAATTGGGAATAGGCATGGTTCAATCAATAACAGAATGAGAGCTAAAGGTTACAGAAATAAAGGAAGATGATACAAATGGAATCTGAAACACATAAAAATTTGACATATCAGGCAGGGAACATTCTTCGCAGATATGGCTGGAATTATACATATACTACTGGTGGAGTCAGTGATGTAGACATAATAGCAAACAAAAATTTTAAGGAGTGGAAAGTCGAAATAGAGTACTCAGGTGGTGAACCAAACATTAGAGCAGACCTTGAGAATGGTGCTCACATTTTTGTTGCGCCTGTTGATAGATTAGCAGCAATTGAAAGGATTGTTAGAATGTTAGGTAGCACAGCACCAGTAGTAACTATAGGTGGTTTTGAAAGGCATGCAAGAGAATATTAAATTGAAAAAATTAATTTTAATTTTTTTATTGATAATTTTGTTATTTTCTAATCTTGCATATGCTGAAAAAAGAAGTACCTTAGATAAAATAGTCAATAATAAAGGTACAAAAAATCTTATTTTTGGATTCCTAATAAAGGAAACCAATCTAACTTCCAGCGTTTTAAATGAAGTCGAAAAAACAAATCCAGAAATTGTTGAATCTGTGAATTCATTATGTGTAAAAACTACAGGAGCTAGAAGCATACTCGCTTTTATCACCATTGCATCTATTTTTGGTTTAGCAGTACCTCCAGTAGGAATTGCAGGTCTAATTTTTTCTGCTGCTGGTTGGTTAGGATTATTTTGTGTTTAGGAGGTGAAAAAATGAAAGGACTTAATAGAGGGGATGGTTTCAATCATAGTAGTAATAGTCTTGCTACAATCACTATTTCCTCAATTACTTGAACGAATAATTTCAACTACGTTATTTGCAATCTTTGTTTCAGTAGTTATTTTAGTAGTTGGTGGAGTAGTCTGGCTTGTTATAAAATATTATGGCGATTGAATTTTTATTTCTTTCCTCAATTATCACAAAACTCTAAAATCAGTTCTATAAAGCTCGTAGAGCTCACCAGAACAACAGAAAAAACTTCGTTTTTTCCTAGTTTAGTAAATTCTCACTACGTTCGAATTTATAAACCACATTAAAGGGGCATGAGAATGATGATTAATAAGGGGGGCCTGATGTTGGATGGAATGGAAGGTTTTGGAATTGTCTGGGAAATTGACATTTGCCTGAAATTTTGACCTTATAGATATCGTATATTAGTTAATTTAAAAGTTCAAATAACAAACATTTAATAAATGGGTTGAATTCAGAAATAGTAAATAGATAAATATATATACTAATGTTAACTATATGTTAATTGATGGTACAAAATCATGGTATTATACAAAAATTTCAAAAAGAGTGAATGTTATAAAAACACAAAATATTCAAAATATTTTAAAGAAAGATTAGAATTTAAAAATCTTGTAAATTATGGAAGTAATAAGAAAGTACCCGTTCATAATTGGTTTCGGTATAAAGAAGCATTTTCAAGAAAACTGGTCGAGACGATTTTATCTAAATTTGATATGCTTTCAGGAAATACATTTGTGTTTGATCCTTTTTGTGGAATAGGTACTACGCCTTTAACTAGTAAACAATTAGGTTTAAATTTCTTTGCTTCTGATTTGAGCCCTTTATGTAGATTTATCTCGCAAGCTAAAATTGATTTTGATAGGTATGATTTAGATGAAATTAATAAAGAGATTAAAAAGATAGAAAGATGGGACGTTGAGAAAATTAAGAAAAAATCAGATGATGTTATAAACAATTTCTTGGGATACCCCATATTTAAAAAAGCGTTTCCTAATAGAAATAAATTAAAAGTTTTATTCGGGTTAAAAAAACAAATTGAGAATAAATATGCGAAAACCCCTCTTCTCAGACAATTTTTTAATTTAGCATTACTTAATATTGTTGAAGATTCAAGCAATACACAAAAAGATGGGGCTTTTCTTCGAATTATACCAAAAAAAAATGGTAAAAAAGTGATGCATCTTTTTATAGAAAGTATAAAAAAACTAAGTAATTCCTTAAAAGAATATAATTTCACGCTTACTAGTTATTCTAATGATAAAATTAAACTTGGTCATGGAAAAATCGAAATTGCCGATTCACGAAATCTCCCTTTACCAAATGATTCAGTGAATATTACAATCACTTCCCCCCCTTACTTAAATAGATATGACTACACTAGAATTTATCAGCTTGAATTATATTTATTATTTTGTCGATCTTTTGACGACCTTAAAAAAATAAGATATAATACTATTCGTTCTCATGTTGAAGCAAGACACGAAAAATTTGGGATTTTCAAATCAGATTTGTTAACTAAAAAGCTATCAGATCTCTCTGAAAGAAAACTCAACAACTCAAAAATTCCACAAATGATACAAGGATATTTTGATGATATGCTTATTACAATGCATGAATTATATAGGATTACAAAAAATGAGGGCATAATCGCTTTTGTTGTTGGCAATACCAGATTCTCTGGCGTGTCAATACCTGTTGATACACTATTATTAGAAGTTGGAGAAAATGTAGGATTCAAACCAGTTGAGGTTTGGATATCAAGATATAAAGGAAATACCCCTCAACAAATAAAAAAATATGGTCTTGAAGCTGTTAGAGAAAGTGTCGTATTAATGAAAAAATAAAACAATTTGAAAATTTTTCTAATTTAGATTGAGAAACTGTTTCACATTTAATTTCTTTTAGAAATTTTATCAAATTGCAATTATGGTTTGGATTAAAATTTTTATCTACTAATTCCTCAGCGCTATATATCCTGTTAGCTCCAGCGAATTGTAAATTGTGAATATACTTCAATTTATAGTTTTCTGGGCTTCTCCATTTTCCATCTAAAATATATATCAAAATAAATCTATGATCATTTGAGATTATTTTTTTTAATTTCACATCATAACTACATCTAGCAAATATTGATCTAGTTATTTGTTCTCTAGATCTACTCGGAAGAGCTTTCGTATGTAAATCCATTCCCCCAGATGAAGCTTTACATTGGATATGAACAGGTATCTTGAATTTTCTTGAAAATAAGACAAAATCTTCAGATATTTTTGTATTTTTTATCCCAAATTGATGTAATAAATTTGGTTTTACTTCTATATCTTTAAGTAAATCGCCTTCAAATTTGAAATTATTTTTATCCAAAAGACAGTATACAACTGCTTCCATTGGATTAAAGAAACTTCTTTCCTGCCAAATTAGATTATATTTTTTGTTAGTAAGATAATCCCAGAAAATACCTTTTCCGCTATTATATGAACAGAGAGCCATATATTGGAGGGCATCATTTTTGATCATTCTTGGGTGCCCTACACCTAAGTATTTTTTTATAATATGTTTATAGAAATTAATTCTCAAAATAGATATGGGTGCATTATTTTCATTTGTTTCGAGTACTACCTTATCTCTTCTAGTTTTTTCATGATCCCAAAATTCTGAATTTTTTAGAGGGCAGTTTAAAGCATTAATAAGTCTTTCATCAAATTTACCCCCCCATAACGTCACTACATTATCAAAAAATAAACCAAATGCTTTTTCAACATAGGATAACCACGCATTCTTTTTTCCACCCATCACCAATATTATTCTAGTTTTAGGGTTATGTGTTTTCCATAAATATAATGCACCTATTTTTTGATGTAATTTATTTTCATTACTATGTCCTGGTTTGTCAGGATTTGTATGCGTAATCTCAATAATAGTTTCTGGATTTTTAAAATTTGGAATTGCAATATCTGCTTGTATATTTGCACTACTGTTAATGTCAGAATATAGAACTATTGATTTGTCCCCCTTATTGTATTTAATTTTGTTTGTAGTAAGTACTTGTCTAATATGTTTCTCTAATTCTTGAGCATTTTGCTGCGTTAAAATCAATGAATTTTTTTGTGAATCATATGCCATAATAATTACCTACTATCTTGAAATTGTTTAAGTGCTTTTATCCCTTTGTCAGGTAAACAATAAGATACAGTTCTTGATTTTGCAGATACTTGCTTAACCAATCCTTTTTCCTTTAGTACTCTTAAAATCCTACTCATAGAAGCCCTATTAATGTCTAAAGCTGAAGCCAATTCACTAGATAAAAGGGGACTATTTTGTAATAATTCAAGTGTTTTTATTCTATATTGACCATCTTTTAGCCAAGTTATTAGCTTAATATCCATAGTTAACAGGTTGTTATTCTATATTATATAACTAATTAACATTTAATTAACTTAGAAGTATATGGTGCTTTTTATTATTATCCTTATTGTAACGCTTCGCTCGATTTATTAGAACTCTACCCATCTAAATCTTTCCCCTCCTCTCTCGTTCTGTTTGGGATAACCAAAACCCACCCGCTTCCTCTTTCCTTCCGAAAAGTTTATATAATTATCGGCCAAATAATATACATATGAGAAACTCCTGTATTCTTTTATTGTGTAGCATTTTCCTACTGGGTCTTTTCGCTGTTAACTCTTCAGCAGAACCTTATTTTGGTTATATTATAAACGAGGAGACTAATGAGTGCATACATAGTTATTTGAATGATGATGGTGGCCCAATACCTGAGTTCCGAAATTGCAAGGTAATCAGGCCTGATTATCCTACAATTAGGGAGGTAATTAAGAATTATACTAATGATACGCCAACTAGTGATATAATGAATGAAGTGTATATGACCTATTCAAATGAAATTGGATGTAAGTATGTTGGATGCAACCAGTGCTCTAGGAATAGGGAAAATGACAAATACGCTAAAGATATTGGGTGTATTAAGAAGGGCATATTCAAATTTGTAGTGGCTTTAGTGTCCTTGCTGATAATTGCTGGGGTAATTTATTTTCTTATAAAGAGAAAAAGGTCTAAAGTGATTACACAATTATAAATCATTCGTTCGTGCGTTCAATCGTTGCGCCTAAACCCACCCACGCAACCCTTGTCAAGAACTGACACTGCTGCCTCTTTCACTTACTCACTCAACTCAAATCCCTGCACTACATTCACGACTCACCTTCACGTCCCTCACCTTCACTCACCCAAACCCGCATTTTGCCATTAGAAGCCCTGAAACCCCTAAATTTAAGGTTTGCCTGTCCAAAATTGGTCAGGTAAAAAACCCCAGAAACCCCCCATTAAATTACCTATTCACAACTCAAAAATGGCAAAAGTTTAAAAACCATCCGTCGTTTGTGAAGTATATGCAAAGTATATATGAATTATTTGAACTAAAAGAGAAAAAAGATATTGGATCCTTTCCCTTGGCTGTGAGTGCAAATCTTGAAGATAAATCTTTGCGCTCTATACTTGCTGAGCATGGGAATGAAGGAGCAGCAGAAATGATTAGAAATTTGCAGTTTCCTCGCTCTCGCATGGGTTCTATTGTCAGGTACTTTCTGGGAGATACAAATATACCTGTGGTGCGACTAGAGGATAAGAAAGGAAACCCTGTATATGAGGTAACTGGTGTGAATTTTTGGGCATACCAAACCAGCTTATGTGAGATAACTCCTGAAACAGTCAAGAAATTAAGGGAACACTTTAGATTGGATGACTCTAGTACTGGTCTTGGCTATGTGCACTCTAATAGGAAAATCGAGACAGATGGTTTTGCTATCACTAATAGTGAGGGAGGTTTGTCAGCACGTGGTTATTTCGCAAAAACCAGCCCGCATTGTGAGTTTAAGTATGAAGCGAGATTTGGCGAGGGAAAAGCCGGGTATCTTGGATTTAAAATAAAATTATATCATCCAATGGATATTGAACTTATTTTGCACCTATATAGGAAATGTCCAAGGGAGAATTCTGCAGAACTTATAGTCAAATATCCTGATCCCATTACTAAAGTACTAGAGGAAGCAACATGTAAATTGGACCGGACTGGTCCTCTAAAATCCTTCAAAGCACGATTTGATACTTATACTCCC
>Ga0114923_10000945_pt1 | contig 20603 bp, 22 predicted proteins | sample SumtaG_FD_89578 | JGI IMG/M metagenome (GOLD analysis project Ga0114923, IMG submission 89578) | Deep subsurface microbial communities from Indian Ocean to uncover new lineages of life (NeLLi) - Sumatra_00157 metaG | ecosystem: Environmental > Aquatic > Marine > Oceanic > Sediment | place: near...
AGGTTCAAAAGTGCTTGATAGCGGTGAAGTGAGTTCTGCTAATAATTTTTATCAAGCTCCGGCTGATCAATTGACCATAGACGAGACCTACTGGTGGATTATAGCTGTAAAAGATGCTCATGGTTGGACTGGTTGGACAGGTAGCGAAAGTTTCCATTTATCTCCTCTTAATGAACGACCTAATAAACCCGCTTTTCTGAAAGAAGTCTGGACCCATTGTAGTTTTGAAGCAAGTCCCCAGGTAGCCCCAGGCATTATTATATTTTTAAACTGGGACTATTCTGATCCAGATGGAGATCCTCAAACTGCTTATGAGATTTGGTTAGATGAAGACTTAGATTTTTCTGGTTCAAGATTCAAACATCTGGTCGAACATATTTCTCTTTCAGGTCCAGGCTTTATCTATATTTTAAATCTCAGCGACAACGATGAAAACTGGGGGTATTATGATGTAGCCGGTGTATTTGTCTCTTATACTCAACTATTCTGGAATTATAATTATTATTGGAGAGTTAGAGTAAGAGATGACCAGAATAATTGGTCAGTGTTCTCAGATACTAAAACATTTACCATGCCTTTACATGCCTATCCTGACCCTGAGTTTTTTTGCAATGGATTCTCTGATTGTTCAACTTTAAAAGCATCTGAAGATGAAATCGTTACTCTAACCGATGAATCTGATTGGCACGAATTTCCCGCTGGTAACTGCTTTTGGGTTTTGCCAGCTAGTGTCATTGTTGAACCAGGTTATGATGAAACTTCTGACTGCGAAATCAAAGTTAGATTTACTTTTGGGGCAGACCAAAATATTGGTTTTATTGCTACAGACGGCAATGGTAACAGTTGTAGTTTAGAAAAAACCGTTAATATTTCTCTTCCACTTCCTAAATGGAAAGAAGTTCCGCCTTTTGGTTGGCTAAGAAATTCTTGGTCAGCATTTAGAAGATTTTTTGCGGCAGTTTCCTTTTTGATTTAATAAAATGAAAAATAAAATAAATCTAAAAGAAAACCAAATAGTTTTTTTCTTAAATAGCAAAGTTTATCCTTTAGAAGCGATTTACAGCGCATCTTATGTTTTTTTGGATCGGACTTATATTTATTTAGATGGTGATCCAGCTAAAAAGATTACAATTTTCTTGAAAGGCAAAGAAAAATTAAGCAATAAGCAATTAAAATCCTTATTTGGTGAATTTCATAATGAACTTTTGAATTATCTTTTGCGTACAGAAATAGCTAAAAGAAATAAACAAGTTAGAGATTTTATTGTTGGTACAGCCTTGGTGTCTAGTTTGCCTCTAGCTGGGTTATCTTCAGAAGATTCAAAAGAAAGCTATTTAGATGATCCTTTGGGGATTGTTGTTCCATGGGAAGAGAAATATGGAAGGAAAAAGACAAAGAAAAAAGTAAATAAGAAAAAATAAAATGCTTCTCCGGCTTAATAAAAAAATTTATTCAGAGCCAGTAATTAAAAAAGCCATAAAAGATTTTACTTCTTTAGCTGATTTTGAAGTAAATCAAAATAAAAAATATTTTTTGGTTAAAACGATTAAAATAAGGTCAGAATTAAGAAAAGATTTCCAAGACGAGTTTTCTAATTATGTCTTGAGTTTGATGAAGAAATGATTGATTTTAAGAAGATAGATTATTCAAAATTAGGTTTTTTCAGGTTTAAGAAATTGGGCAGAAGCTATCTTTTGACCAATGATGTGGGAGATTATGTTTTTCTGACTTCAAGGGATTTTAGCCAATATCTTCAGTGTAAATTAGAGAAAAAATCGTCTCAATATAAGGAACTTAAAAAGAAAAATTTTATTGGCGGCGAGATTAACCTTGATCAATGTACTGAAAAATATAGACAAAAAAATCAATATCTTTTTCAAGCCGGTCCCAGTCTTCATATTATGGTAGTCACTCTGCGTTGCGATCATAAATGTCTTTATTGTCAGGCAAACTCAGCAGGGTTAAAAGATTATCACCTTGATATGCGGAAAGAAACAGCCAAGCAAATTGTTGATCTTATTTTTCAAAGCCAAAATCCCTTTTTAGCTATTGAATTCCAGGGGGGCGAACCATTGTTTAATTGGCCTGTAGTTAAGTTTGTTATTGAATATGCTCTTAAAAAGAATAAGCAGGAAAAAAGGAATTTAGAATTGAGATTAGTTTCCAATTTTACTTTAATGGATAAAGAAAAGATGAATTATCTGTTTAAGAAAGGAGTGATTTTTTGTACTTCATTGGATGGACCGGAGAGATTACATAATAAAAATAGAATTTGGGCAGGAGGGAATAGTTATCAAACTACGGTTAAATGGCTAAAACAATTATTAAAAGAATATAAAAAATATTATATTTATCAACCAGGCGCTTTGACAACCATTACCCGTTTTTCCTTTCCTTTTTATAAAGAAATTATTGATCAATATATAAAGTTAGGATTTGACAGTATTTTTTTAAGACCTTTAACTCCCTTGGGTATGGCTAAAAAAAGTTGGCAGAAAATTGGTTATTCGCCGAGCCAGTTTTTGAGATTTTATAAAAAAAGTTTAGATTATATTTTAGAACTCAATCTTAAAAAACGACTTCGTTTTCGGGAAATTATTGCTACAAATATGGCTGCTAAGATTTTAACTGAACAAGACCCAAATTATTTTGAATTACGTTCGCCTTGCGGAGCCGGCATCGGTCAAATGCTTTACAATTATAATGGAGATGTTTATACTTGTGATGAAGGAAGAATGTTGGATGAGGAAACCTTTAAGATAGGTAATGTTGTACAAGACAGCTATAAAAATTTAATTAGCCATCCCGTAGTAAGGACAATGTGTCTGGCTTCTTGCTTGGATAATTTACCTTGTGATTATTGTGTTTATAAACCTTATTGCGGTTCTTGTCCTATTATAAATTATGCTGAATCAGGAAATATTTTTCCTCAATTACCCAACAATAGCCGTTGTCAAATCAATCAAGGAATTTTTGATTATCTCTTTCAAAAAATTCAAGAAAATAGTAAAATAAAAACAATTCTTAAAGAATGGTCGACTAGTCGCTATCAATTTACTACCAATTAAAATTATGTTAGAAATATTGAAAAAATATAAAAAGATATGGCTGATAGGGGTTTTAATTATTGCGGTTTTGATTTTTCTGTTTGTTGGTATTAGAGATTATCTTTATCTCAAAGAGGAGGTTTCTCAACTTAAAATTCTGGAAGTTCAATATAGAAAAATACAGGAGATTGATGACGCTATTACTACTATGATTGAGGAGGCCATTGAAAAAGAAACAGGAGAATGCCGGACAGATTTTGATTTGGATAAATTAGATTTCACAAAACCGATTTGGGATAGCGAATTATCTGTAATGTTGACTAGTTTGGTTGCTATGCAGGCCTTTAGCAAGAACAATGAAAACGAATGTAATTATTTTAAGGACAAAGAAAAAATTCATTCTTTTTTTACTGTAAAGGAGTGTCAATCCGTATACCGTCTTTATTTTAATTTAGTGGAAAAACTTAAACAAGGAATGAGTTTGAATGATTATCTTAAAGAGTGTCAGACAGCTTTGAATTTATCGTCTTCTTTTATTCAGGTAGATCAGGAAGAAGTTAGAGAATCTGCCAATAGAATTGTATGTGAAAGTTTGTATTTAAGCTATCAAGATAAAAGGCCGATTATTAATAATCCAGCAGAATTATGCGATGAGGGATCTAAAACCGATGTTTGTAATTACTTTGACAAAAATAAAGAATTAAAGATCTGTCAAAGCGGTATTTGTGATGAGATTAAATTTTTAATTGCTGTAGCTAAAAACGATTCAACTATCTGTTCAACCATTGATAATCCTAAAACATCTCAATATTGTCAATTTTACTTTGATAGAGATTTAGTAACTTTTCAGAATAACTTTATAGAAGTTTATTGTCATAATTTCATTCAAAAGGTCGTTGCTCCTTCAATAATCAATGTTAGATAATCCAAAATAATTTATGGAGAAAAAGAAGTATCAATTTCCTAAGATTAAAAAAAACCTCAAAACTTTTTTGAATGAAGAGGAAGGGAAGATTGCCAAAAAAAGCATTCAAAAAATTGGTTTGGCTTTAATAACAGCTGGAATAGCCACGGTTGGCTTAATAAAAGCTGATGAAAGTTTAGCTGCTTGCTGTTCGCATACTTCTCACGGCTCCCATAGTTCTCACGGTTCCCATGGTTCCCACGGTTCCCATGGTTCCCACGGTTCCCATGGTTCCCATGGTTCTTGGTAGTTCTGTATTAACTGAAAAAAGAAAAGTATGAGGTATGTATTATCCCTTAATTATTATTATTACATATCAATGCAACTTAAGTTGTTTTTATTGTCCAGTATCAAAAAAAAATAAATTTATAGAAAAGAAAATTGCCTTTAAGGCAATTGATTTGTATCTGGATTTATTATACAGTGTTAAAGACAAAGGAAAAATCAAAATTTTTGGCGGAGAGCCATTTTTTAAAAAAGATTTATTAAGAGAAATTATTAAATATATCAGACAAAGAAGTTCTGAAATTGAAATTGAATTGACATCAAATGGCATTTTGTTAGAAAATGCCATTTTAAGTTGGCTGAAGAAATACAGGGTTAATTTATCAATCAGTATTGACGGAGATGCAGAAAGTCAGCTGAAAAATAGAAAAGGTATTTCTTTAGCAGCTTACCGAAAGATTCTTCGTTCAATCAAAAAAATGCCTTCTGATACAATTACTAATATGGTAATTGCGCCTAATATTGTAGATAGATTTTTTCAGAATTTTCTTTATCTTTATAATTTAGGCATTAGAAAATTCAATTTTTTACCAGCTGCTTACATATCTTGGAGTCAAAAAGAATTAAAGTTGCTTGAAAATCAATTGCATTTAACCTCTTTTTTTATTCGTAGTCATCCAGAGGTTTATATAAAAAACATTGACATAGATAACGATTTATTTTTCTTTAATACTGGAATTGTGGTTGATTGTAATGGAGATATTTTTTTCAGTAACGTCATTATGTTAAAAGAATTTCAAGAAGCAAAAGAAGGTCTTAGAATAGGCAATGTTAAAGACCCCAATATTTTTAAGATATTAAAGCGATCAAATAATTCAGAGGAGATAAAAAAGATTCGATTATCAATCAAAAAATCATTTCATCCAAAAATTCTTAAAACTAACCAAGTTTTAGATTCTTTACTTGATAATTTTGTTAAAGAAATAGAACTAACTTCAGGAGAAAAGAATAAAAGAGTTGATATAAAAATTGGTTATCAATGCAATAATCATTGCCTTTTTTGTGTTCAGGGCAATAAAAGAGAAAAGTGCGCTTTTAGAACTAAATCTGAAATACAAAAAGATTTAATTAGAGCTAAAAAAAATTGTCAATCAGTTGTTTTTACCGGCGGCGAACCAACAATTCATCCTAATTTTTTAGATTTAGTTCGTTTGGCTAAAAAATTGAATTTTCAGACAATTCAAGTTCAGAGCAATGGCCGGCTGTTTGCCTATAAAGAGTTTTGTCAAGAAATGATTAAGGCTGGCGCTAATGAATTTTCGCCAGCCCTTCATGGCCATACAGAGGATTTACATGATTATTTAACTACTGTACCGGGCAGTTTTAACCAAACAGTTCAAGGCATTAAAAACTTGAAGATTTTTGGCCAGCGAGTTATTGCCAATACTGTAATTACGAAATCTAACTATCGTCATTTACCCGAAATCGCCCGGCTTTTAGTTTTTTTGAATGTTGACCAATATCAATTTGCTTTTATTCATATTGCAGGTACAGCTTGGGAGAATCGAAATTCTATTGTTCCTAAAAAGTCTCAAATCATCTCTTATGTAAAAAAGGGATTGGATATTGGGATATCGGCTGGTAAAAAAGTAATGACCGAAGCAATACCTTATTGTTTTATGCAGGGATATGAACAGTATGTTGCTGAACAAATTATTCCAGATACAATGGTTATTGAAGATAAATTTAAAATTAAGGATTATAAAAAATACCGTCTTAATTACGGTAAAATTAAAGGCCCTTGTTGTATGAATTGTCTTTATTTTTCAATTTGCGAGGGGCCTTGGCGGGAATATCCAGAAATTTTTGGCTGGGAGGAATTTAAGCCAATAGATAAAAAAATATGAGTTCAATAAAAAGCGATTATATTTTATATAAAAATTTTTTAAAGAAATTTAAACCCTATTATAATGTTTTTTTTCTGGCTGATTTGATGCATTGGATAGAGGATCAAAGTTTTTTAAGCGCGGATCAAATCAGGAACAGATGGCAGAAGCATGTTCAACTTATAGAGGGTAAAAAAGTTAGTGATGTTTTGAATTTTTACATTCATATTCCCTTTTGTCGGTCTAGATGTAGTTATTGTATGTATTATTCAAAATCCTTAAACAATAAAGAGTTAGAAAGTTATATTAATAAATTAATAAAGCAAATAATTTTTTTTAAAAAAACCTTTTCAAAAGCAAAATTCAGTAGTTTATATATAGGAGGCGGCACGCCTTCTATTTTAACTGAAAAACAAATTAACAAGCTTTTTAGCAGTTTATTTAGTTCTTTTAAATTTAAAAAAGATATCGAAAAAACATTTGAATCTAATCCTGAAAGTATTTCTTTAGGGAAACTTAAACTTCTTAAGAAGCTTGGATTTAATCGAGTTAGCTTTGGGGTTCAGAATTTAGATAAAAAAGTGTTGTCTTTTGCTAATAGAGATTACCAGAATTATAATCTTGTCCGAAAAACAGTAAAAAATGCTAAATCGCTTGGATTTGAAGTGAATACTGATATAATGATTGGACTTAAGGGCGACAGCGATAAATCAATTATAAATAGTTTTATTGAATTAACCAAAATACAACCAGATACAATTACTTTATATCCTCTGAAGCCATCTGAAGAATATTTAAGAAAGTATTTTAATGATAATTATTATTTGTTTAATTCTCGTCTTAATAAGAAAGCAGGAAAAATTCGTAAGTTGTTAGAATCAATGGAAAACAATTTTAATTATTGCATAGTCAATCGGGGCTTTGAAATTTATACGTCAGCAGAGCCGGTTTTTTATTCCAAGAAATTTAAAGCATCTTATAGTACTGATTATGATTATACTTCTCCAATTAATTATTCAACTCCTTGTTCATTATTCGCTTTAGGGACAAGGGCTAGTTCATATATTTTTAATTCTCTTCAATATCACGATGCTGCAACAGGCAAAGAAGCTACAAATTTTAATCCTAAAGAAAAAATTTATTGGGCAATGAAATTTGATTTAAAAGATGAAATGAGATATTTTATTCTTCAACAGTTATCTTGCAGATTATGTTTTTCTCAAAAGGAATTTAAGAAATTTTTTAATTCGGATTTCAAAATTGATTTTAAAGAGGCAGTTATTTCCTTGAAGAAATTAGGTAAAATAAAATTTGATGGCGATTTAGTTTTTTTACCCTCTGATTCCCTTGAACGATATGTTTGCTCTTTGTTCTTTTTTGATAAAAAGAAAGTTATTAAGAAAATAAATAATTTTTTTAATGTCAGCAAAGTGTGAAAAAAGTGACATTTATCCATGTCTCAAAAATTATCGAAAGAAGATCTTCTTGTATGTTGATGCCTTTAGGTTTGGTAGCTCTTGCTAATTTCCTTAAAAGAAACCATATCAGTTCAGAAGTTATCTATTTAGAATTAGAAGAGATATTAAATCCAAAATTCAATTTAATTGTTTTAGAAAAGGCTTTTTCAAAAGTATTCTATGAAATACTCAATAGCTACCAACTGGGATGATAGATTAATAACCTATTTTAAGAGTCTTAATTTTTTACATGAAGACAGAGTAATTGAATTATTTGGTTCATTACCTTTAGGATGTGCGATTCCTGCTTCTGAAATAAGTAAATCCAAAATAGAAGAAAAAATTAAATTAATAAAAAAACAAGGTTTCCGTTTTAATTATCTCGTAAATTCCAGTGTTTTTCCTGATTTAGATTCAAAAAAAGGTCAAAGAAAAACAATAGAATATATTTATTGGATAGAAACACAAAAGGTAGATATTGTTACAGTGGCAGATATAAAACTTTTATCTTTTATTTGTAAATATTTCCCAAAATTGAAAATAAATATTTCTATCGTTCTTGGGATTAAGACCACCAAAGAGGTAAATTTATTAAGAAAAAGATATCCAAATATTGAAAGAATTACTTTACACCAAACTATTAATAGAAATAAAAACAAATTGATTCAGCATATTACTAATGTGCGTAAAAAGCATAAATTAGCTCCTGTTGAAATTGAGTTATTGGCAAATGAAATTTGCTTTTATAATTGTCCGTTAATGAAAAAGCATTATGCTTATTTATCAAAAATTTCTCAATTAGGCCATAGCGTTAAATTAAAAAAATTTGATAAATTTAATACGGAATGCAATCAAATTAGGGCAAATGATCCCATCCAATTTTTAAATACATGTTGGATTAGGCCTGAAGATGTTGGTCTTTATGAAAATCTTGGCGTTGATATTTTAAAAATTGCCGGCAAAACAGCGTCAACAAATTATTTGCTTAATACAGCCAAATTGTATATAAAGAGAAAATATTTAGGAAATGTTATGGATTTATTTTCATCTGATTGGTGGCCTAAAAAGAAAAGACCTTATATTGATAATTCTGAATTAAATGGTTTTATAGAATATTTATGGTCAAAGAATCTGAATAAAGCAACGCTCAAGAATTTGCCTCCAAAATACAAGATAAAATACAGATATTAAAAAAGTCACAAAAACTAAAATTATATTATTTGTTTATGAAAATAACTAATTACTTAAATAACAAATATAAATATTATTCCGAGTTTATGTTTGGAAAAAAAAGTGTCAATTTTGATATCGATTTTATTTTTAATAAATGGAAAGAGAATTTGAAGCAAATAAAGAAAGAAAATAAAAAGATAGGTTTATATATTCATATTCCTTATTGTAAAAATATTTGTTATTTTTGTGATTGTTTTTCTAAGCCAGGTTTTAAAAAGGAGATGAAGCGCTATATTGATTTATTAATTAACGAAATTAAAAAATTCTCTCCAATTTTAAATGGTATAAATTTTAATACTCTTTATTTTGGAGGGGGAACGCCTTCGATAATTTCCGATGATTATTTAAATAAGCTGTTGAAAACTCTTTATAGCTATTTTAATCTTAAAGACAGTCATTCTTCATTTGAAGGATGTCCTCAGACGTTATCAGATAGCAAAATAAAGATTCTTAAAACATTTGATTTTACTAGGTTGACTATTGGGGTTCAATCTTTTGATAAAGAGGTTTTAGAATTGAATAATCGACCTTTTGCTTCGGAAAAGCTTATTAGAAATTTAGTTGAGCAATGTAAAAAATATGGTATTTTGGTAAATTTAGAATTAATTTGCGGACTAAAAGGGCAATCTCTTAAGTCATTTTTGAATGATGTTAACAGGGTTGTAAAAATAAGACCTAATCAGGTGCATTTATATTACTGGGAATGCAATCCAGCTACATTAATGTGGTATCAAAATGAATATAATATAGATTTATTAAAACAGGGAAGGCATTGGAGAAAAGTAGGGTTTGAAATACTTAGAGAAGCAAATTACAAATTTTTTCCTTATAGCGGGCCGGCAGATCAGTTTAAGGCGATAAATGTTCAGATTTATAATAGCAGAATTCATAAAGGCAGTTTGTTAGGATTAGGCGATAGAGCTATTTCTAATATAAATAATAATTTTAGATACGGGAGTATTTTTGAAAAGGAAAAATTTACCTACAAAAAGGTCTTAAAACGATTTGTTAAATATAGCGAAGTGATAAATATTTAAATGGATAGCAATATAGTTAAAAAGAAAAAATGGAATAAGATTTTTACTGTTACAACCGAAGGGCCTTGTAATTGTGCTTGTTTAGGCTGCGGCACACCTCGTTTATATAAACCTCGTTCAACAGTTCAAATACTGAAAGATTTTGAAAAAGGTGTTCAAGCAGGATATAATGTAATTGAGATTATTGGAGGCGAGCCAACAATTCATCCTGATTTTTTTTATCTTTTTAGAAAAGCCAAGGAGCTTTATAAGACAATTTATTTAACTTCCAATGGGATAACTTTAGCAGATTCAGGTTTTGCCAAAGAAGTATTTTCTCTTGTTGATAATATAAATATTACTTTATACGGTCATAACGCTTTGCTTCATGAAACCTGGACTAAAAAGAAAGGGAGCTTTAGAAAAACCGTAAAAGGAGTTAGAAATTGTCTTGCTTTAAAACCAGAAGCGGTTTTGATTACTCATCTTATTTGGGAAAAGAACTTTCCTTATTTACGAGAATTAACAAAATTTGATATAAAATTAGGCGCAAAAAGAATTGATTTTTTAAATATTCAGCCAGTCGGGCGAGCAAAAACGATTTTCAAAAGACTGACGGTGCCTCTAAAACAATTGAATGATTTTGATTTAAGTTTTATTGACCTGGTGGATAATTTTCAATCAATTGAAATAGAGGATTATCCTCCTTGCGTTTTTTCAAAAGCCATTTGGCAAAAGACCAAAAAAAATGTTCATATAGTGGATATTGCCGGACAAATATTTCTAAGCGAAAAAGGACAAATAAATTGCTACGATCTTTTTATGGTGCATGGTATTTCTTCAGGAATTGATTCAACCTTAAAGACTTTGAAGAAGATTAAATTAATAGATGCCGAAATGAAAAATTATCGCCAGCATTTGAATGCTTGTCAAGGATGTTGCTTTATTAACGAGTGCAGTGGTATTTTTGACGAATATATAAAAATTTTCGGTCGAGAAAATGTCGAAAAAGAAATACAAGAGATTAGAAAAAATTAATTATTCCCTTTTTAACTTCCATGCCATTAAAGCAGCTTATATTCATGTTTCTAATGTTTGTAATTTTCAATGTAAAATTTGCAAGTTGCCTAAAACAAAGAAGAAATCTTTTGTCCCTTTGGGAATATTAAAGAAAAAAATAAGGAAAGCCGTAGAGCTAGAGTTGGATAATCTTATTTTCACTGGTCAAGAAGTTATCCTTCATCCGGATATTGATAAAATAATTAAATTTTCTTTTGAGAAATGCAAAGCAAATTACATAACTTTTAACACTAATGGTTTAGCTTTTTCCAATGATTTAATTTGGCAGAGATTAAGATCAGTTAAAGAATATTTAGACAGAGTATATATAGCTGTTTCAATAAATTTCTATAATCAACGAACATTTAATAGTTGGTCTGGTCATAGGGGAAAAATATTTAATGAGTGGTGTAGTGGTTTTAAAAAAGCAATTGATAGTTTTTTGAAAATAAGCAGTGTAGATATTATTTTAAAAAAAGATAAGGATATAATTAAAATAATAGATTTTTTAAACGACATATCTAATAAAAAACATGATTATCCAGAAGGTTTACGGATAATTAATTTGATGCCCTTTGGTTATACTAAAGGCCGGGTTTATCAAAGATTAAAATATAATCTAACTGAAACCAATAAACAAATTTTAAAGATTGTAAAGAAGTATCCTGACAAAATCCATTTTGAGGGATTCCCGATTTGTCTATTTAACCAGCAGGATTTAAAAAACGAAAAATATTTTATTTATAATTTTCATTTAGATTTCAAAAAAGGAGTATTAATACAGTATGATTTGAATATATATGAGACGTATTTTCCAGGACCAACAGAAAATTGGACAATTAATCAAAAAGAATTATTTGATGCTTATAATAAAATGTTTTGTTATGTTGATGAATGTCAAGACTGTTTTTATAAAAATAAATGTTATGGGATTCAGAAAGAATATCTAAAATGTTATTCAGAAGAATCAGTTAATAAGGAGGTTAAATTACTTAAATCAATTAATTGGAGATAATGAACAAACCAGCTTATTGGGCGACCAGCAAAATTTTTATAAATGGAAAATGTCAAGAAAGGTTAATGATTGTATTTAAAACTCCGCCTTGTCAAAAGGCAGTTGAAGCGGAAAAGTGTTTTATTTGTGGATTTGAAGCGCATTCCTGTGGAGTCAAAGATTATAATATAGCTTTTCAATTTAAATTTTTTCAAGATTTGATAAAAAAAAAGAAAATTGAACACATTGATATTTTAAGTTCCGGCTCTATTTTAGATTCAAAGCAAATTGATTATGAGCAAGTGTTAGAGTTAATTAAAGCAATAAGGAATATGAATCAGATTAAAAGTGTTTTGATAGAGGGAAGAGTTGAACATTGTCAGCTTAATAAAATAAAAGAAATAAAAAAAATATTGGATAATATTGATTTAGAATATGGGATTGGCTTGGAGTCCTGGTCAAATTATGTTCGTAATGCAATTCTTAAAAAAGATTTGAAGTTAAAAGATTATAGAGAATGTCTAAAAAAATTAACAAGAATAGATGTGGGGGTATGCACATATGTTTTAATTGGGGTTCCCAAACTTTCTTTAATGAGTTCTTTAGAAGAAACAAAAAATTCAATTATAAAAATTATTGATTTATATAAAAAATATGATTGTAAAGGAAGGATGGCTCTTTTTCCTGTTTTTATTTCCCCCGCTACTCTACTTGAGGATCTCTATAATCAAGGAAAGTATAAACTAATAACTTTCACAGATATAATAAAAGTCCTATCCGAAATACATCTAAAGAAAATTGACTTTAAAAAATATCCAATCTTTATTGGATTAGATGATGAAGGAATATCCGTTGGGCGTTATGTTTTTCCTCGAGATAAAAAAGAAGAAAGGATTTTAAAATTAATTAGAAGATTTAACTGCACCCAAGAACTATGATTTTAAAAAAGATGAAAATGGAAGATTGGTTTATTAGAACCGCTTTTTGTAAATACAATTTTTCTGAAAGCGGGGTTCCAGATTTTACTTTAGACGAATTTTTTAGGAAGATTAAAACTAATAAATCAATTCTTAATAATATTTTTTTAGGAAATAATACTAGCTGGGGTTCTTTTGCTTTAAGAAAAGAAATCTCACGGGTCTATAAAAACGTAAAGCCAGAAAATTTAATAGTAACCAATGGGACATCAGAAGTATTGTATATTTTTTTTAATTTCTTTTTAAATAAAAAGTCAAAAGTTCTTATTTTGCATCCAGCATTTCCCTTGCTTTATTTAATTCCTCAAGCCCTGGGAGCGAAGATGTACTTTTTAGATGTATTACAGTGTCAGAATAAAACAGAATTGTTAAAGAAAATAATTTTGGAAATAAGCAAAATTAAGCCCGATTTATTAATTATTAATATCCCCCATAATCCCATTGGATTTACTTTTAACCAAGAAGAGATAAAAGAAATTGGTAAAATAGCAAAAAAACACAAAGTTAAGATTTTATTTGATGAACATTATAGATTTTTGCCAATTGTTTATCCGAAAGAAATATTTCCTTCTGGCTATAATATAATTAGCAAGTTTTATGATAAGATTTTTGCTGTTGGTTCAATTATTAAATGCGCTGGAATTGTAGGGATTAGAGTGGGCTGGCTGATTGCTGATAATATTACCTTAAATAAAATAAGAGATTATAAGGATTATACGACTCATTGCGTTCCTTTAATTAACGAAACGATAACAAAATTAGCAATTGAAAATATTACTAAAATCACTCCAGAATTTATAGATAGGATAAAGAATAACTGGCTATTATTAAAAGATAGTCCATTAGTAAAGAAAAGAAAAATAATTTTAAATTATGAATTAGAAGGAGGTTGTGTATACTTTCCTAAACTAAATAAATTCAACACTTTTAAATTGGCAGAAATTTTAGCTGATAAGTATGGTGTTTCAGTGATGCCTGGTGAAGTATTTAATAAAAAGGGCTATATTAGAATTAATTTGTCTCAAAAGACCAAAGATTTTGAATACCTTTTAAAAAGAATTAACCTTGTAATAAAATGACTAAATTAAAAATATTTTTAACTAAAGGGAAAGGCGAAGGAGTGACTAAAGAGTCAGCTTATTGCGAAGCATTAAATAATGCAGGTTTGATTAATTTGAATTTAATAAAATTAACATCAGTTTTGCCTCATAATTGCGAAGTTATTAATAAAAAGCCAAAATTTTCCTCTAAAGATTATGGGAAAAAACTTTATGTGATTATGTCTAAAATTATGACTTCTAAGGCCAGTGAAACAGTTTGTGCGGGATTAGGCTGGACAAAAAAAAAGAATGGCGCTGGCTACGGGTTGGTTGTTCAGATAGAAGGTCCAAGTAAAGAAAAAGTAGAGCAAGAAATAAGAAATTCGTTAAATGAAATAGCAATATATGGAAAGAACGAAGGCAAAAAGAAAATGAATATAGTAACAGAAGAAATAACTTGTAAAAATAAGCCAGTTTGTGTTTTGGTGGTTTTAGCGTTTAATAAAATAGAGGGGTGGAATAATCCAGTTCGGAGTTTTTAATTCATGACTCATATAGAAATACCAATTTGGAATAAATGTAACAGTAGTTGTGTTATGTGTACTAATACTGATTTAATGAGAAAAGACAGCTGGTTTAATTATGATTCAGTAATTGCTTTTTTAGAGAAAGAGCTCAAAAAAAATAATTGTTCAGTTCCTGAAAGCATTGGTTTAACTGGTGGAGAAACTACTATTTGTCCTTATTTTTTTCAAATAATGCAATATATCCGTCAACGGTTTCCGGAAACTGTTATAAGAGTTTTAACTAATGGACGAATGTTTGTTTATAATAGATTCCGAAAAAAAACTTTGGCTTTTAGAAAAATTGATTTTATTATTCCTGTGCATGGCTATGATGCAAAAAGTCATGATCGAATAACACAAGTGCCGGGAAGTTTTTATCAAACAGTAGCAGGATTAGAAAAACTACTTGTTGAAAAGAAACCGGACCAGAAAATTGAAATTAGGGTTATAGCTACTTGTTTGAATTTAAAAATAATTCCCAAAATCCTTAAATTAATTGAAGAAAAATTCTTTGGCGTTGAAAGGGTTGTTCTGATATTTTTAGAATTTGAAGGCAGGGCGGAAATTAATAAAAACAGAGTTGGCATTACTTATCAACAAATTCAGCCAATTCTCAAACAGAAACAGGTAAAAAAATACTTTAAGATATTCAAAGATTTACGGTTGTATCATTTTCCTCTTTGTGTTTTAGAACCCAGCTTTTGGCCTTATGTTTGGCGAACATTACCAAAAGAGGAAGTAACATTCTTAGCAGAATGCCAAAAGTGTCTTTTAAAAAAATATTGCCTTGGCATTCATAAAAGTTATCTTAGCTATTTTAAAAAGCCAGAGATTAAACCTTGGCTGGATTTAAAAGGAGTAAAGATTAAAGAAAATGAGAATTTTTACAATCCAATAAATTTTGTAAAACAATGATTTTGCCAATTATTGAGAAATGCAATCAAAATTGTCTTTTTTGTTCAGCTGAAGGCAGAAAAGATCAAATAGAAAAAAAGCTTTTTCAGAGGATAATTAGTCAGGCTAAAGATAATTTGATAATTAGCGGAGGAGAGCCGACTTTATCTACAAATCTTTTTTGGGTGATTGAGAAAGCTAAGGAAAAGAAGCTGTTTGTAGAGCTTCAGACAAACGGGATTACTCTTTGTTATAAAGATTTAGTTGTTAAACTTATCAAATCAGGAGTTGATTTATTTAATATAAATTTTTCTTCCCATCGTTCTTTGATAAATGATAAAATAACCCAGACAAAGGGATTTTTTGATAAAAAAATAAAAGGGATAGCAAATTTACAAGAGCAGAAAGCCAATTTTCGCTTAACTTGTATTGTTAACTCTTTGAATTATAAAGATTTAGAGGATTATGTTATTTTTGTTAATCAGAAATTTCCTAAAGTAAATTATATTCAATTTAGTTTTATTAAAATATTAGGATTAGCCAGAAAGAATCCTCAAATTTTAATTAAATATGAAAAAGTTCAGCCCTATCTCTTAAAGGCGTTTGAAAAATGCCAAGAATTAGATATAAAGTTTATTACTGACCATATTCCACTTTGTTATTTAGGTGATTATAAGAACCATCATATTGATTATCAGAAAATTAGCCAAGGAGAAAAACCAAAATATTCTTTGCAAGAAAAGATGAAGTTAAAAGAATGCGAACATTGTACTTGGTCTTTCTACTGTTGTGGCGTAAGAAAGGATTATCTTAAATTCTTTGGCAAAAACGTTAAAATTAAACCAATTAAATAAAATGTATATTAGTAAAATAAAAAAAGAATTTCCTATTTTTCAAAAAAAGATTAATGGCAAAAAATTAATTTATTTGGATAATGCTTGTACGGTTTTAAAGCCAAGATCAGTTGTGAAAGCAGTTAGTGACTTCTACCAAAATTTAGGGGCTTGCGCTGGGAGTCGTTCAAGTCATCATTTAAGCTGGCAAACCCAGGAATTAATTGAGCAGGCCCGGGAAAAGGTAAGAGAATTTATTAATGCTTCTTCAATAAAAGAAATAATCTGGACAAAGAATTCTACCGAAGGAATTAATTTAATTGCTAATTCTTTTCCATTTAAAAAAGATAGAAATGAGGTAGTTTTAACTTTATTGGAACATCACAGCAATCTTTTGCCATTTTATGAGCAGAGTCAGCGACGGCATTTTAAAATAAAGATAGTTCCTCCTAAAAAAGATGGGACATTAGATTTAAATTTATTAGAAAAAGTTATTACTAAAAAAACAGCTTTGGTAGTAGTGACTCATTTATCTAATGTAACTGGACTGGTTTATCCAATAGAGAAGATTGCTTTTTTAGCTCATCGTCAAGGAGCTAAAATTTTAGTTGACGATGCTCAATATGTGGCTACTCATAGAGAAAATGTTAGAAAAAACAAAATCGATTTTTTAGTTTTTTCCGGTCATAAAATCGGCGGACCAACCGGTATAGGAGTGCTTTATGTTAGAGAACCATTACTTAAGGATTTACTTCCTTATAATGTTGGTGGAGGGACGATTCAATCAGTAAAAATTCAGGACAATAATATTAAAGTCCAATATCTTCCTTCACCTTTCAGATTTGAGGCTGGCATTCAGAATTACGCTGGAATGATTGGTTTAAAATCAGCCATTGATTTTTTGGAAAATCAAAATCAACTTAAAATCAATAGTTGGATTAAAGAATTAAGTCATTATGCTTTTCAGAAGTTAGATAAATTCGAAAAAGTTAAATTTTTAGCTGATTACCAGAGTCAAAAGTCAAGTTCTTTAATTTCTTTTTGTTTTAATCAAAAAGGAATTTCTCTTTATGATTTTAACCTTTTTTTAAATCATGAGCTAAAAGATTATTGCATTGCTGTCCGTTGCGGTCATCACTGTGCTCAACCATTGCATCGATTTTTTGGTTCTCCTATTTCAATGAGATTGTCTTTTTTTATTTATAATTCCAAAAAAGAAATTGACATTTTTATTCAAGCCTTAGAAAATTTTTTAAATTTAAAAAGATGATTGATTCCCATAAAAAATTCTCCCCCTTAATTGAAACACCGGCTGGCAAAAGGCCTTTAACTGATTTAGAGAAATGTCTGCTTTTGATTTTGAAGACCGAAGACAATATTTCCAGTCAAAGAGTTTTAAAGTTAGCGAAAAAGATTAAAATTTGCGCTGCATGTAGTGATCGAAGCGAAGTATTTTTTACAGGGGAAAGGTTATTTAAAAAGGCTTTAGTTAAAAGGGAATTTAAAGGGAATGAATATTTTTGGAGTCTGACTAAAAAAGGTTTATTTTATCTTAAGAAAATTTAATCTATGTCAATTATTTATTCGCCAAAACTAAAAAGAAAACAAAGGGAGCTTTTTGAGTTATTGCCAGGGTATACGTGTAATTCCAATTGTCGATTTTGCTCTATTGATCCAGATAAAAGAAAGATCAATAGTACTACCCAAGAACTTCTTGAGGCTATTAATAAGGCGAAAAAAGACGGGTTTAAATATTTAGGCATCGGCGGCGGGGAGCCAACTATTAGAAAAGATTTATTAACCCTGATTAGTTTCGCTAAACAATTAAAATTTGAAGTTATTAGAATTGAAACTAATGGTATTGCTTTGGCTTATCCAGATTATTGTCAACGTTTGGTTGAAGCTGGATTAGATTTTGTTAAAATTTCAATTCACGGTCATAAGGCAGAGATTCATGATTATTTAACTAGGGTGCCTGGAAGTTTTAACAATATCTTAAGGGCTATCGAGAATTTTCAAGAGTTGAAAGTCCGTGTTGAAATAAATACTGTTATTAATAAAATTAATTATAAATTTTACCCTCAATTTGTTAGGCAGTTTGCTAAAAAAGGAATTGGAAGTTTTGTTTTTATTTATCCACTCTATACCGGAAGCATGGCCGAAAATTGGCAAACGATAGGAGTTAGTATTCAAAAAACTATTCCTTATTTGAAGAAAACCCTTGAATTGATTGAAGGATTGGAACTGGATAAAGGGATAGTTTTTAATATTCCGCCTTGTTGTTTGCCGGATTATGAAGAGCAAATTGTTGAGTTTAGTTCTTTTAATACAAAAGTTGGAGCGCCAGAAATTACTATTGAAAGTGTAGATTTTAATCGAGTTAAAAACAAAACTAAATTTAGAGAATGTCAGCAATGTAGATATTTTGAAAGTTGTGAAGGTGTTTGGTCTGATTATCTTAATTTTTTCGGCAATAAAGAATTTCAGCCAATTTATGACAAACCAAAGCAAAAAAATTAAAAAAAGCGTTATTATAATCGGTTATCAATGTAACAATAACTGCCGATTTTGTCTTAATGCTAATAAAAGGAATTTATTTGATAAAACTACCAGGCAAATAATGGAAGAAATGACTTTAGTTCGCCAAAAAAGGTTTACTTATTTAGAATTGATTGGTGGTGAGCCAACAATTAGGCCAGATATTATAGATTTAATTAAATTTGCCCGTCAATTAAAATTTAAAAATATAGTCATTGCTACCAATGGTCGACTTTTTGCCTATAAGGAGTTTGCCAAGAAAATTATTCAAGCTGGATTAACTGATATAATTTTTTCTATTCATGGTCATAATTCAGAATTACATGATTTTTTGACTCAATCCAAAGGAAGTTTTCAGCAAATAATTCAAGGGATTAAAAATGTTCAAGCATTAGGGTTAAAACGATTGGGTACTAATACTATAATTATTCAACAGAACTATCGGTATTTAAAGAAAATAGGCCAATTGATTTTAAGATTAGGATTTAGAAATTCCGAATTTATTTTTGTTGATCCAACCTATGGAGCGGCTCATGATTATTTTTTTGAGTTTGTTCCAAAAATTTCTCAAGCCGCTCCTTATATTCGTCAGTGTTTAGATTTAGGCAAAGGCAAGATTGATCATTGGGCAATTCGTTATGTTCCTTTATGTTATTTTATAGGATATGAAAATCAAATTAGCGAACTTCAAGAATCAGCTATTTTTCATACCCAGCATTTAGCACCCGATTTCATTAATTTAGATGTAGAAAAGTCTCGACAGAAAATAGCTCGGACTAAAACAAAAAATTGTAAAGGATGTAAGCTTTTTAACCGATGCGAAGGTGTTTGGATGGATTATTTAAGACATTACGGCGATAGAGAACTTAAGCCGATAAAATAACTTGACAGTTTTTAGTTTTAGAGTTATTATTAACAAGAGTCCTTTTACAAATAATTATATAAAACAAAAAGGGGGTGTGAGACAATGAGAAGGAGCTTGATTATAGGTGTAGGGATTTTTTTTCTAGTCCTATTTCAACCAGTCGTCATAGGAGCATTTGATTTTGACATTTGGTTGACCGCTGATGAGAAAGGCAAGGTGCCGATTGATATTGTTGATATATCATCAGGTCGAGATCCGATATTTTGCTTGGTTGTTTTATCTGGTCTTTCGCCCGGAGAGCACCAAGTAAGTTTTTTTTGGCAGGGCGGTTTAGGAAAAGAACAGAGTCAATATATCCATGATTTTCAAGTACATCAGAATATAAAGAAGTACTGTTATTTTTCATGGTTGAAATTACATCCTGATGAGTCATTTTGGAGTTTTTCTGAAGGATACGAAAATCTTATCGGGGAGTGGGAAGTAAGTGTTTATCTTGATGGCGAGTATTTAGGTGTAAAAGAATTTAGCGTAAGATAGGAGGTGAGGAAGATGAGATGCAAGGTTTTTAGATGTTTAGTAATTGTTTTAGTTTTAAGTTTGTTACCTCTTTTTTTACTTGCTTGTGAAAGTGGAGGTGGAAGTACTTCGTCTGGCGGCGGAGACAGCGGAGACGAGAGTTATATTACAGGGTTTGTGCAACTTCAACTTCAGTCAGACCATTCTGGAGCGACTGTCTATCTGGAAGAGGGCTCTGTTTATTACAGCCTGACTACTTCCACTGGGTATTATAAGATTAATAATGTTCCAGACGGTACTTACACCCCAGTGGCAAAAAAGGCCGGGTATAAAGATAAGGTATGGGATGGAGCATCTCTCACATTTCCAGCCAAGCACACAGGGGTGGATTTTTCCCTTCAACCTGGTTAGTTTTTAAAAAAATCAAAAGAAAGCGATGTTCGAAAGGCATCGCTTTTTTGATTGTTGATTTCATAGTATAATAAAATTATGG
>Ga0114923_10000946_pt1 | contig 20559 bp, 17 predicted proteins | sample SumtaG_FD_89578 | JGI IMG/M metagenome (GOLD analysis project Ga0114923, IMG submission 89578) | Deep subsurface microbial communities from Indian Ocean to uncover new lineages of life (NeLLi) - Sumatra_00157 metaG | ecosystem: Environmental > Aquatic > Marine > Oceanic > Sediment | place: near...
ATCAATTTTTCGCTGAGGCAGCGCAATTTTGCGGCGCGACAGATCAATTTTTCGCTGAGGCAGCGCAATTTTGCGGTACGGCAGATCAATTTTGCGGTACGGCAGATCAATTTTTCGCTGAGACAGCGCAATTTTGCGGCGCGACAGATCAATTTTTCGCTGCGACAGAGCAATTTCACTCGATGACTCGAAAAAACATCTCAACGGTTGGCGACCCTTTGCCGGCCATTGAGAAAACGTCCCGGACGTATAAATATAAAGAAAAGTGGGCTGTGCGCAGTGCGCATGCGCATAACCCTTATCCAAATGTAAAAAAAATTAAAAACAAAGGAGAAAAAAATGCAAAAAAAATCTTATGCAGAACAAATCAAAGTTTCACAGGTGATTTTAGGTGGATTTAAGCAGCACAAGGATATCTTCATCGAAAAGGGTTATACTACGGGAAAGGGGACAGGCCAAATAAAATTTTATACTTAATACCATCTTAGGCTCATTTTGAGATGTGAGAGGCTCCTGTAATTAGTTAAGCTGGGTTTTATAATTTGAACTTTTGAACGCACCGCCCCTGTTTTTCTTAAATCTTTTTGCGAGCCTCACCCGGAATCTCCTTTTCTCCTTTTCCCCTTTTCCCCTTTTCCGAGCAGACGTTTCTTATCTCCAGCCACCCTCTCAACGACTGCAATTTTTTTTTACCTTTTTACCTTTGCTCGTGTTGCCCGTTTCTTTTTCTCACGTACCTTCGTTTCCTTTTTGGACAGGAAATGCTGCACATCATCTTTAAAAAACATCTTTACCTCGCTTAACCTGGCCAGTACTTGTTCTTCCACTGTCTGGATCTGCATAAGGTCAACCAGTTCAGCATATTGATCATATTTGGCATCGCCGTAGCGAATATGGGGGCACTTGAGAACAGAGGCGCCTTTACCTTTCTGGAAACCTTCCATGTACATTTCCCCTTCACCGGTTACCAGCCAATTAATATTTAGCCCGTACTTTACATAAAAGTACTGTAAATAGTTAATTTTGGGGAAGGTGGTACCATGTTCGATATTGGTGATTGTGGATTGATGCACCTTTAATTCAATGGCCAGCACATGCTGTGCCTTTTTCCGGTCAAGCCTGAAGGCTTTAAACCTGCTTCCTACGTCTCTTTTAAGCTTTGCTAACATTGTAATCCTTCTATTACCTCTTATTTTTTATTTTTCTGCCAATTTGTACCGGCTGCATTAAAACCTGAAAATCCTTATGTCTTGTTTTCATACTCTAAATATAACCCAAATCTATTTTAAATTCAAGATGAAAAAAAAAATAATAGATTTAAAACTGTAGAAAATAGAACATATCAGGCAGCAAATAGGGGCCTGATTGACATTTTTAATTAAAAACCAGCCAAATATCTAACCAATGCGAGGAACCACCCAATCCCGGGCTTTAACTTGCAAACTCCCCGTTTAACCGGGATACATTTTGTTACTATTTCTTTAACAAAAAATCATATTTTTAAATATTTTGCTTGACAAATTGTAATTTTTACATTATTATGTGAGTGTATTTAGAAAATCTTTCTTTTTTAAGGATAAGATATAAGGACAAACGTGCTGTGAAAATGTAAATTTATGGAAATTTGTCACATATGGAGGTGAAAAATGGGCAATTCCGTACCTGGAACTCCACCGGAGTTTCAAACAGGAGAAGCAAAAAAAATATCAATATTGATCAATTCCGTCTACTATTTTATAGAATGTGTGTATATTTTAATTCTTCACGACCGCTGCCGGTTGATTGTTCTTCATCGTGGCAGGGTGTTAACGGATCGAACGTATAAAACAGTCAGGGGGGCAAGAATTGCGTTTTCAAAACTGTATAAACATAAAGGCTGGAAAGATGGAATTAAAGCCCAATGGAGTCATCTCTATGACCCCGAGGTAAAATGGTTGGAGGAAAGAGAGGGATTTAGAACCCGGTAAATTTAACCATTCTGCAAATTCAAACCGTAAATAATTTTTTCATTTTTAATGTAGGGAGTTGTAAACGGTGCCGAAATTTGAAAATGGAAATTGGAAATTAGGAAACGCACAGGGATATATCCAAATTTCAAATTACAGGTACTGAATTTCAATTCTTCAACTTCATCTTTTGAATACCTTTTATTTGCGATTGTTTTCCGACAAGAACGTTAATTTACTGGGTTCTGAGATTGACATCATTTTGCAAAAAGGCTATAATGGTCATGTTATGACAGCGACAGCAGCAATAATAAAAGATATTTTTTCTGGCGATACCTACGACACACCCGAAGATACCCCCCGCTATCGGGGAGACAGGCTTTTCTTTAATTCCCGGTGGGGGTTTTATTTGAGATTTGCCCGGGTCGTACTGAACAGCAGCCGGCTGGCTGTTAAGGGCAAATATGATGACCAACAGTGGATAAAAAGCTCTTTTCGTGTGTTTAAACACATCGAGGGATGCGGCGGCCGTTTTCATATCGATGGGCTGGATAACCTGAGAAAAACCGGTGAGCCCCTGGTGATTGTCAGCAACCACATGAGTTCCCTGGAGACCGTTATTTTCCCTTGTATTATTGCCCCCTTCCGCCCAATCACCTTTGTTGTCAAGGACAGCCTGGTTAAAGGACCTGTCTTCGGACCGGTGATACGATCCCGGAATCCTATAGTGGTGGGCCGGGTTAATCCCAGGGAAGATTTCCGTCTTGTTACAACAGGAGGAAAGGAGACTTTAGCCAGGGGTCTTTCATTGATTATTTTCCCCCAGAGTACCCGCAGCACCCGTTTTATTCCTGGGAAATTCAATTCCCTGGGAATCAAGCTGGCAAAAAATGCGGGCGTAAAGATATTACCGATGGCAATTAAAACCGATTTCTGGGGAGAAAGTAAAAGAATTAAAGGATTCGGCCCGTTAAACCGGGAAAAACCGATCTATATGACTTTTGGCGAAGCCATGACAATCAACGGCAATGGAAAGGAAGAACACCGGCAGATTATTGAGTTTATCACCTCCCACCTGGAAAAATGGAAAGACTAAAAAAACTGTACAAAGCATAAAACTTCTGATAAAATAGTTACCTGAAAAAAATATAAGGCGATTTCGTATATATATAAAAGTAAAGCATAAAATGTAAAATGTAAAATGAAAAATGAAAACGGAGGAAAAGTGAAACGAAAAAATATAATCCTGGTAAGCCTGTTAACAATTGTTTTCCTGCTTTCCGGAGCCGCATCCCTGGGGATGTTCCGGGAAGATGGTATCAAAAGGGAAAAGTTGTTGGCCCAACTGATTCATACCGGGCTGCAGAGATGGCATTACAGCGGGAAAAAAATAGATGACAATTTTTCAAGAAAAGCATTTACCGAATTCCTGGAATACCTGGATTACAGGAAAGGCTTTTTACTACAGGGTGATATCGAAGAACTTCGTAAATATAGAGATGAAATTGACGACCAGTTTGCCGCCGGCAGTACGGAAATGATGGAAGCAGCCCTCCGGCGATTGAAGCAGCGCATCCACCAGGTAATGGATTTTTATCCGGCTCTCCTGGCAAAACCCTTTGATTTTACTCAAAAAGAATCCCTGGAATCGGATTCCGATAAGAGAACCTATTGTTCGAGCCTGGAAGAGTTAAAAGAATATTGGAGAAAAACCCTTAAATACCGTACACTGCTGCACTATATTGCCCAGTTAAAGGCGAATAAGAAAAATAATAAAAAGGAGCTGGAAGAAAAATCGCGGCAAGCCGTTTTAAAAAATCTCAAAACCCTTTTCAACCGAATGCTCCAGGGAATAGAAAATGATTCTTTTTCCCGTTACCTCAATTCCCTTGTCCAGGTTTATGACCCCCACACCTATTATTTTGCCCCGGTAGATAGAGAAACCTTTGAAATGCAAGTGTTGGGAAGCTTTGAGGGGATCGGTGCATTATTGAGAGAAGAGGACAACTATGTAAAGGTGGCCAGTATTGTTCCCGGGGGGCCTTCCTGGCGGCAAAAACAACTCCAACCCGAAGACCTGATACTGAAAGTTGCCCAGGGAGATGAATATCCCGTCGATATTATCGGTATGCGGGTGCAGGATGCGGTCAAACTCATTCGCGGTAAAAAAGGCACCCTGGTGCGCCTGACCGTCAAAAAACCGGACGGAGAGATCATGGAAATCCCCATTGTCCGGGATGTGGTGATAATTGAAGAAACCTTTGCCAGGGGCGCGGTCCTGGTTCATAAAAAACTGGGCAAACGTTTTGGCTATATCCATTTACCGGTGTTTTACAATGACTTTACCCGGGCCAACGGACGCAACTCCACCGATGATGTCAGGAAAGAACTGGAAAAACTCAAATTGAAAAAAGTAGAAGGTATTATCCTGGACCTGAGAAATAACAGCGGGGGTATACTGCTGGATGCGGTTCGTATGTCCGGCCTTTTTATTTCCCAAGGACCGATCGTCCAGGTAAAAAACAAACGGTCCCGGGTAGAGGTTCTCAGGGACCCGGACCCCGGGACCAGCTACAGTGGTCCCCTGGTAATCCTGGTTAATACACTGAGCGCTTCTGCTTCGGAAATCCTGGCGGCCGCGCTCCAGGATTTTAACCGGGCAGCCATTGTCGGCGCCCGCTCCTACGGCAAAGGAACGGTTCAAACGTTGGTTAACCTGGATAAGTTTATTCACGGGAAATCGGAAGAATCCTTATCCCTCGGGGCCTTAACCATTACTATACAAAAATTTTACCGGGTAGACGGCACCTCTATCCAGTTAAAGGGAGTTATCCCGGATATCCTTTTACCGGATCGGTTTGCTGCCTTTGAAATCGGGGAGAAACACCTGGACCATACGTTAGAGTGGGATTCGGTACCGCCGGTCGACTATGAAAAATGGGAACCCCGATCCCCGGTTTCGGAAGAAATTGCAGCGAAAAGCAGGGCCCGGGTCCGGGAAAATAACGGCTTTAAAGAGATCACGGAATACATTAAAAATGTTAAGCGGCTGCAAGAGACAACCCGGCAAAATCTGCAAATAACGGAGATGATAAAACGACAGGAAAAATTGAAAAAAGAAAGGGAAAAACTGAAAAAATCCCCCTTTAAGTTGGCCCATATTGACCTTTTACCCTCCGGGGAACCTGGAAAAAGAGCATCGGCAAGCCTGGACAAGATAGCCAAAGAACGGCAGGAGGAATGGTTTAAAACCATCAAAAAAGACCTGTTCCTTGGCGAAGCTTTGGAAATATTGAACGATATGATTACCCACGAAATGCAGCAATAAAAAGCCGCAGCGCAGCAAAAAAAACGGTAAGACGGCATGAAATTCAATTCCTACATCGTCGAATTAAAACATCGGGATATCGCGGTTACAGGAAGTTTAACCACGGCCGCCGGGACCGTCTCGGCAAACTTTAAAAAAATCGGCAAGGATACCTTTATCGCAAACTTTAAAAACCAGGTGGAATTTAAATTCCTGGAAAAGGCGGCGTTTAAAACCAGGAATAAAGAAATCCTGGTGCTATTACCGGTGATATCGAAGTACAATAAACGAAAACTGACCAAAATAGCCAAATTCCTCGGCTCCCCCGGGGGAAGAGAAAAACACAATATCTTATTACATTTTCTCACCGTTGATAAATTTATAAAAGTACAGGATTTACTTTATTTCTTCTCAATGGCCAGGGAAGAGATCATCGAGTTTCTCTTTCAAAAAGAAATTGAAAAAAAAGTGAAAATCATCAGGTTCGACAATTTATCCATCACCTCGTATGAAAATTTTCAAAATTATCTCAAGGAGTTGAACACCATCTTTACCAACCATTATACCGGTAGGATAAAAATCATCGATTTATCTGAAATCGAGGCAAAGTTAAAATTACCCCAGTCGTCACTATTTTTTAAATACCTGTTACGGGAACGAACCCTAACCGATAATTTCTTATTTAAAGTCCTGAAAGACAAAATCGTATTTCAGAAATTGGTTTTAACCGAAACGGAAAAGGATTCACTGGTAGAAATTGAACACATTCTAAAGAAAAACAAGACAAGCATTTTTACCGTTGAAAATATAATAAAAAGTTCCCATTTGATTTACCAAGAGGTCAATGACTCACTCTGGTTTTTACTGGACAGTGGCCGGATTGTCCAATTGAATGAAAAATACTTTATCTTTAAAGTTGAGTTGGACAAAATTCTCAACAAACTCAAAAAGTACAAAAGAAACCAGGGTGAGATTATCGATATCAAATCCTTTAGAGAATTGACCTTTTTTTCCCGGAAATATATTATCGCCTTATTTGAGTACTTTGATTCCCAGCAGGTTACCCGCCGGGTTGAAAATCAACGGGAAATCCTGCTGGGAGTTTAGCGATTTACTGTATTCCCAGACGGGCTTTTGCAGCGCTAATAATTTCCTTGAACCCCGTCTCTTTCTCTTCGTCCGATTTATCCTTGGCTTTTTTATTGAAATAGAGCTGCTCCAGGTATTTATAGGCATCGGATCCTTTATCCAGCTTGGAAAGAACATAGGCATCGGCAAAATATTTGATCCCTTTATCGATATCCAGCTTATTGACCAGTTGACCGATTTTCATTGCTGTTTTAATTTTCTTTTTGGCGGTATAAGAGATTTCCCAATAATGGACAGCCTTCTCTTTTTTCCCTTTTCTATAGTATACGGTGGCGACAAAATCCGCATATCTTTGATCCATGGCCTTATTATCAGCCACTTGATCGATGATGGCTAAGGTATCATCGAGCCTATTCTTTTTATACAAATTAACCGCTAATGAGAAAACCATGTCGACATAACTTTTGGTTTTACCGGCCTTATAGGCTTCAACTGCTTTTAACGCGGCATTCTTAATGGTCTCGGCGTTGTCTTTTCCTTTGTTGAACAAAATCAGCGCCTGTATTTTGTAAGCAGGGGCAACATAATACATTCGATAGTTATTTATAAACTTCTCTACTTTCTCTTTATCTTGATCTGACTTCCTGTTCTGGTCGATCATCCGGTTGCAAAGGGTAATCACTAATTCGGTATATCGATACGCTTTATCCGGGTCTTTTTGGATTAAATAGTAAGAATTGGCAAGTGACAGATACATACGAATTTTATTGTTCGGGTCCATTTCCGCATATTCCAGGGCGGTTTCACCATACTGGATGGTCTCGTCATAATTTTTCAGTTTGAAAGCTGTATCGGCAAGGTTCAGATAGATGAATCTTAAAAATTTATCTTTCTTTTGCCCATACTTATCTTCATACTCCTTGAGCAGCGTCATTTTAGTTGCTAAGTCTTTTTCCGCCACGGCCTTAAGGTATAATTCCTGTCTATCCTTACGGGACGAAAATAAAAAGACTGAAACCACCAAAAACAGTATAGTGGTCACGGTAATTTTTTTATTCATTGAAACCTCCGATTATTATCACTGCGTTTTGATTTTTATTTAAAATAATCATATCAATCTATCTGAATCCTAATTATAAATAAAGTAACTGTTTTTTGTCAACCCTTGACAAGATTTTTTAGTATATTTAATTCCTCAAAAAAACAACCCTATTGATTTTATTGCTAAATTGGTTTATATTTCTATCTTATTTTACGTAAACGCTTAAAAACTTCGGATGATTTTTTTGATTTTTTTTAAACAAATAAAAAAGGAGCAGGCAGGATAACAGGATGAACTGGGTAACAGTGGAAATTAATGGCCGGGAAATCAGTGTTGCTTTTGATGAAAACAGTATTCATATATACAATGCCTACACCATAAAAGATGACCTGAAAATGAGGGGCTATCACTGGAACCCGGCGGATAAAAGCTGGCACATCACCCCGGGAGATGTCGATGCAGAGATGGAGGTACTGAAAAATGATCTTCACTCCACCACTGCACCGGTCAAAAGCGCCGTGAAATCCTTTGCCGGGCCGGCAAAATTTCCCGAATCCTATTCGGTGGCAGACCTCAGGAACCGGGTCGACCGGTTGATCCGGGATGGTATTCGCGGCAATATTTGGGTCCGGGGCGTTATCGCATCGGATGTTAAAAATTACAAGTGGGCATCCTACCTCGATTTAAAAGACGAAGAAAAAAACCGGGATATCTTCTTCCGGGTAGAAGTCAAAAAAAACCACCTGGAAAAGATAAACCGGAAACTGGAAGAATCCGGGGTGGCCCAATCATTGGAAAAAGACCTGCCGGTCTTCTGTAATGTAGAAGTCTACCTGCCCTTAAGAAATGTCGTTGATGTTCGCTTAAGTTTGCTGGACATACTACCTGAATATACCAAATCCAAAATAAGAAACCAGCGGGAAATCACCCTGGATAAATTAAAAGAAGAAGAAATTCTTGAAAACCAGAAGCGATTGATACTGCCGGCCTTTATCTCCCGCATCGGGCTCATCACATCGGAACAGGGTACCTCCATTGAAGATATAAATGCCGGGTTACATCCTTATGGCGGCAAGTATCAACTTTTTTTCGTGGATTCCCGCATGGAAGGTGCCACTGCCGTTGACAATATTATCCAGGCGATTACCTTCCTGGAAAATAATCCCGAAATACGACTTGACGCCATTATTATTGCCAGGGGCGGCGGCAGCGAGCAGTCCCTGGCCATATTTAACGATCTGCGCCTGTGCCGTAAAGTCTGCCTTACCGCCATTCCCATACTGACCGCCATCGGCCATGAAAAAGATATCACCGCTGTCGAACTGTGTTCCTGGTTGACCCCTACACCCTCTACCCCTTCGGGGGTGGGGAAATATCTACAAAACCGCTTTGTCGCCCTGCAAGAGCAGCTCTCAAGTGCCGTCACCCGATTGATCCATCATTTTACCAACGTTCACGGCAGGGAAATGGAAAAAATAAAAGCCTTTACCCGCGGCCTGGAGCAATCCGTCGCCTTCACCGTTCGTGACCAGGAGAGACGCATAACCTCCCTCACCGGTCAACTGGTGAACAGGTACCGGGACCTTCATCTTAAGAGTGAAAAACATATCGGATCGATCACCGCTTTAATACTATCCCGCATTCATGTTCTCAATCAACGGGAGCTCAAACAGGTGGAAAAGACCATTTTAAAGCTGGATTTTGAGAAGCGCCGCAGGGACAACCGGAAACAGCAAAAAGAGGTCCGGCAAAAAGCCCGGTTCCTCTTCTCCCAGTCTGTAAAAAAGATCAACGACAGCCAAAAAGATATTAACGCCCGCTGCCAACTGGTCCAGGCCAGCGACCCGCAGCAGATTCTTAAAAAAGGGTTTACACTGACACTGGATAAGGATAATCAAGTGATCACAACCCTAAAGGAATTCAAGCGAAAAGAGTCCGCGATTCTTAAATTCCATGATGGCAGCACGAAAATTAAAAAAAGCAAAGAAAATGAAAAATGATAAGCCACAGACTTACACAAGACGGGCACAGACAACTGATGTTTTTTTTGAAGTCTGTGAAAAGTCTGTGCAAGTCTGTGGCAAAAAAATAAGGAGGAAAAATGAGCGATCGATCGCAATCCCGCAAATATGAAGATAATTACGCCGTATTAGAGAAAATCACCGAATCTTTAAATAAAGATGAAGTGGGCATCGATGACCTGGTGAAAAAAACCAAAGAAGCCCTGGACGCCGCCCGTACCTGCATGGAAATATTGAACAAACAAAAAGGGGAGTTTAAAAAACTGGAAACCGAATTTTCCCAACTGCTGCAAAGTTCAACGGAAGAACCCAAAAAAAATGATGCACCCGCACCCACAGAAGAGAATATCGGACAGGATGACCCCTTTTAACAGAAAATATGAAAAAATGAAAAGCCACAGACTTACACAAGACATACACAGACAAATGGTTTTTCTTAAAGTCTGTGAAAGTCTGTGGCAAACAAAATATAGGAGGTGAAATGAAAAAAGTATCGCTGTTGATCATTATTCCTTACCTGGTTATAATGGCAGTCGTTTTTTATATCTATTTCGGTCCCGGCCTGGTGGGAAGTTACCGGCCCTTAAAATGGAAAGGCATCGAAACCAACGTGCCGGGAAACTTTAGCGCAAAAACCTACCATAGTAAAGGGTGGGAGGTCTATCACTTGAAAAACCTGTTCGTTTTCATAAAAATTGCCCGGAAACCCGCCTTTGATGTTTCGGGGTTACCCGGTTACAGTCCCAGGGTGCTGTACCAATTCTCACCCGGGCCCGGCAGTATTTACTATATCGCAAATCCGGGTAAAACCCACGAGGCAATATATGCACAAACCATGGGGGATGTCACCCTTTATTTCAGCGTGTCGTCGGCCTCGGTTTTTTCCGGCAGCACCATCCTGGAAAAAATAACCGCCGACAGTTTTTACAACGGTAAAAAAATAACCATGCCAAAACCGTCGATACCGCTTAAGGCTTATACCACTGATCTTATATTTTTAGGCGGCATGATGCTGCCGTTAATTATCATTATAATCATTTTTTACTTTTCCGGGAAAAAACCCGCGGAAAAGTATTTTGCCGGCGACCCTATCCGCTGTGAAGAAAGCTATGTCTATTTCAAGAGTGTGCGCAAGTTCAGGAGAAAAAACAGTTTTTGTTACCTGGTGTTAACTACGACACGGTTGATGGTTTTCCTCTTCAGGAAACCCATATGGGAAACCAGGCTAAACGAGGAGAAACCGGGTATCAGGATTGAAGGAAAACGAATAATCATCAACAGAGAGAAAGAGAAGATAATATTAAGGCCGTCGGAAATGGATAAATGGAAAGAAGCATTGAGCCCGTTTTTGTATTAATATGAAAAAATCGATGGGCTTAGTAGAAAGAGCAGAATTTGAAGGGATTCCTTTCGAGGTGGTTCGGCGCCGGGTCAAATATTCCCGGGTGGAATTCAAAACCGGGGGACTGCGGGTCATTGTTCCCCGCGGTGTGGAACCCTTGAAAGTCCTGGAAGATAACCGGAAATCCATTTTAAAAAAATACTATAAATTGATAAGCCAGATGGAAGCTGCCAGGAAAACCCCCATGACAGACTGGACCGGGGAGGAGTTTGCCTCCATTGTTTCCCGCTATGTTGAGCAGTACTCCCGGCAGCTAAAGGTAAAAATTAGCCGGGTCAAATTCAGGAAAATGAAGCGCAGATGGGGCAGTTGCCGCAGCGACGGCATCATTACCTTTAACTGCTTTTTGCAATTCGTACCGGAACATTTGATTGCCTATATTATCTTCCACGAGCTGACCCACCTGGTTGTCAAGGGCCACAATCGGAAATTTAAAGCCATTATTGCCGAAGAATTCCCCAACTACCGCCAATTGGATAAAGAATTAAACATATACGGCTTAAAATTGCTGTCTTAATCTCAGAACCCAGTAAATTTAACCATCCTGCAAATTCAAACCTTAAATCATTTGATCATTTCCAATGAGTGAATTTGTAAACGGTACCGAAATTTGAAAATGGAAATTAGAAATTGGGAAAAGCACACCAGACGGGAATAAATCCAAATTTCAAATTACAGGTACTGAATTTCAATTCTTAAACTTCATCTTTTGAGTAACTTTTATTTACGATTGATTTTCCATAAAAACGTTAATTTACTGAGTTCCGAATCTGTGGACTATTTTTCTTTGTGTAATTCGTGGGCAGGGTTTAAAAAACCAAAAAGCCTTTTAATCTCCTCAGTCCACAGGTTTTCATCGATGGTCTCCAGGATTAACGGCATATCATCCAGCCGGGGGTCTTGCATGATAAGCTTAAACGTCTCCCAGCCCAACTCTCCTTTACCAAGACTGTGGTGACGGTCTTTACGGCTGCCCAATGCCACCTTTGCATCATTCAAATGCATACCCTTGAGATATTTAAACCCCACCGTCTCATCAAAAGTTTTCATGGTTTTTTCATAGGTTTCAGGCGTCCGGATATCGTAACCCGCGGCAAAGGTATGACAGGTATCCAGGCAAACCCCGATACGGCTTTTATCCTCCACCCGTTCAATCATCCGGGCAAGATGTTCAAACCGGTAGCCTATATTTCCCCCTTGACCTGCTGTATTCTCAATCACCGCGGTCACCCCGGCTGTGGCTTCCAATGAGAGATTGATACTCTCAGCCACCACCGCCAGGCAATCCTCGTCCGACATTTTTTTTTTATGACTGCCGGGATGGAAGTTCAGGTATTTCAGCCCCAATTGCCCGCACCGTTTCAGTTCATCGATAAAAGCATCACGGGATATTTTCAGTGCCTCCTCCTCCGGGGCCCCTAAGTTAATCAAGTAGGTATCGTGGGGAAGAATATAATCGGCTGAATAATTCTCCTGTTGACAATATTCCTTAAACTTATCGATTTCATCCCCGGTTAACGGTTTTGCTTTCCACTGCCTCTGGTTTTTGGTAAATAAACCAAAAGCCGTCGCCCCGATTTTTTTCGCATTTAAAGGGGCATTCATTACACCGCCGGACGCACTCACATGAGCGCCTACATATTTCACATTTCACCTCGCATTTTTTTGCCACTAAGACACCAAGGCACCAAAATTCAAAAGAATTTAATTATACCAGGTATGTCAAAAGGTGTCTTTTAATTATCTCTAAAATATAGTATCATTGTATTTCGGAAATAAGGAGTTGCTCCATGATTAAGTTCTTGATTCTTTTGTTAATTGCTTTTATTTGCGGGTCATTGGGTGCCAGCCTGGGCGGTTTTTCTAAAAAAGGGTGCTTAATCAATATCGCCCTGGGATTTATCGGCGCTATGATCGGCGGATGGCTAAGCCGCCAGGTGGAAGTGGGAGACCTGCTGTATATTAGAGGTATCCCAATCTTATGGTCCATTATCGGGGCAGCCCTGTTTGTGGCCCTCATTAATTTGATTTCCGGCGGAAGCTCCGGGAAAAGGTAATTACCCGGAATGGTAAATCAAAAAACTTGACAACCGGGAAAAATGAATATATTATTTTTAATGTATAATGGAACATAATTATTTGGATATTTCTGCCAGCCAGGGAGTTGCCGATCAGATCGATAAAGAAGTATCGGCAAATTACCCGGTGGAAAAATTGATTGCAGAGGTGACTTTTTATCTAAAGAAAATAGAGCAAGAGAAAAGGGATCAGCCGGAGAAGTTGATCGGTCAAAGAACAGACCCCAAGAGTAGGTACAAACTCTTACGTAACCCGAACCGAACCCAAAATACCAAATTGATTCTCCTGTATCTAATAACGTTTCTTTCACATCTCCCGTTAGAAGTCAGTAAAAAGGGAGACCCTTTAAATCCCTTTGAACAATTAAAATCCTTTATCCTTAAAAGCATCGATCTTATCAACGAAAAGGATGTTACCAATGCTATTCTGAAAGAGCACGAAAGACTGGGGCTGCTAACCGAGCTTAACACCTGGTACTATCGCGGTCAGATAGGCAAAAGTCACAAAGCGATCCACCAGGTGGTGGATCAAGCAAAAGCAGCCGGCAGAGAAGGTTACCGGAAATTATTCCTGGGTCTGCAAAAGCTTTCTACTTTCTGGTTTTCTGTCAGGAACCAGGATATCGAGCGGGTAAGAAAGAGCGATATTTTAATGTACAAGTTGACCCGGTTTTTACTGGAAAAGTACAAGGAAAGGAAAAAGTAGGCAGTGGGTCAGTGGGTCAGTGGGTCAGTAAAGGGAAGGTCCTTCATCGTTTGATTATAAATTTTGAAATCAATTGAGCGAAAGCGGAGAGGGCCCTGGTTTGGATCCACATTTTTCCCGGGCCAGTGTATTCGCATACCAGGCCTTCGCCGGAAGCCAGGGTAGAAAACAAACCCGTGGACGCTTTTTTGATCCTGTACTGGACTGTTTCTTCAAAAGCTACGATATGGTTGGTATCCACGATATAGGTCTCTGCCGGTGCCAGGGTTTTCTCGATTATGGCACCGTAAGAATTCAGGAATAAAATGCCGGTTCCTGAAATTCTTTGTAGAAACAGTCCTTCACCTGAGATCATCGCTTTGAAAGAGCCTTTGGCGGAGATTTCCAGGCCCGGGCTGCCGGCCAGGTAGGCGCCGCCTTCGGCGTAGATGGTTTCTCCTCTCATGTCCGTTTTCAGGATATCCCCAGGCAAACCCGGGGCCAGGATCAGTTCGCCATCCCCGGTTTCAGCGGTAAACAGGGTGGCGAAGAAACTTTCACCGCCGACGGCTGCTTTAAGGGTGCCCATCAGACCTCTGCCCGCGGTTTTAGCCTCTAATTTAATGGTGGGTGACATGGAGACCATAGCACCGGCTTCGGCGCGGAATTGTTCTCCTTGTCTCATCATGATACGAATGGTGGTAAACATAGGGCCGTTCTCGATTTTAAATTCCATAGTTTTCCTCCTACTATTTTTTAGCCACGAAGACACAAAGACACGAAGATTTTTTGGTGCCTTGTAATCCGAATGAATTATAAAGAAAAAGAAACATTTTTTCAATTATTTCATGGTTCAAAATTTGTAAGGTAAGGAGGTTACAATGGGAACAGATGGTTCAAGCACAGCAATATGAATTAGCCGTGCAAGACAAAAGTTTTTGTCCAACTTTTTACAAAAAGTTGGCCGCCGGAGGCCTTTAGTTCGGCAGGATGGGCTTTTACGTTCGTTTGGTTGCGCCTTAGCCCATCCTGCAGGTGCTCGTCAAGGGTTTGACCGGAGGGAGAGGCTTTAAGCCCCTCCGGTCAGGTGCTTAATTTCCTTCTCTCCTCTGTGGCAAAAATAAAAATTGCCGGGAATTCCACTTGATTATTTCCAATTTTTAATTTAAAATGGAATACGAGGAGATAAAAAATGAATCGAAATCCATATAAATATAAAGGCCCTTTGGACCCGGAAAAAGATGAACTTGTTTGTATTCCCAGGACAGAAGAGATAGATAGAGTTATCCATGGAATAATTAGCGGGGATTACTGGGCTGTCATAGGCCCAATCCAAAGCGGTAAAACCACTTTTTTACGCCTGCTTAAAAAAAAATTTACCGAAGCCCATTATATCTACTTTGATTTTGAAGTTGCGCCGTCTAATGAAGAAAATCTTTATCAGTGGATGATGGATCGATTCATGGCAGAAGTTCCTTCAGATCAAACAGAATCTCTTGATGATAGTTGGAAGGACGAAAGTCCGGCCTTCAAATTCTTCGAGTTCCTGAAAAGTTACAAACCCAAAGATAATACTAAAAAAATTATTTTCTTGTTTGATGAAATCGGTAGTATTCCTTCTCTTAAAACATTCCTGCAAGTATGGAGAAAACTCTTTCACGAAAGCTATAACAAAATAGAATTAAAAAGATACACCGTTATTATCGCAGGCTCGGTGGATCTGATCGAGCAAACCATCGGAGACCAATCTCCCTTTAACATTGCGGAAACGTTTTACATTGAGGATTTATCAGAGCAGGACAGTGCAAAATTGATTGAAGAACCGATGAATACGTTAAATATTGACGTGGAGGTTGAAGCAAAAGATTACTTGATCTCTCAAGTAAGGGGGCATCCCCAACTGCTCCAGCATCTCTGCTGCATCCTGGTGGAGAAGGCAGACCAACAAAAAAAAAGTATAGCAAAAAATGACGTGGATGATGCAATAGAAATTGTATTCAAATCAAATACAGCTCTTGATATTTTGAAGCAGGACATAAGTAGAAATAAAGAACTTAGACATTTAGTCAAGGAAATTATAGAAGGGAAAAAGAGGAAATATTTTCCATACAAAGAGTTTTCCTTTTCCGGGGTAGGTGCGATTGTTGATGATGAAAACTATTGTGCCATAAGAAATAAAATATTCGAACGTTTCTTAACGTTCCTTTTCTATCCGGCCGATGATGTTCTAATAAAAAGAAAATCCAGGGATTTGTTTTTTGATGAAGAACAAAGAGAGTCTTTACCCTATGCATTGAAGCAAATCCGGGTAAAAAATTATCGTGGAATCATAGAGGCCGGCATTTCAAATCTCCCTGTTGATGCACAGTGGATTTTTCTTACCGGCGAAAATGGTTTTGGGAAAACAGTTTTTCTACAAGCCCTGGTAATTGGGCTATTTGGTAATCGTGACGAAAATAAGATATTAACGGATGATGATACGAAAGTTGGAATTGAGCTTCATGCAAAGGGAAAAGACCTTGTGAACCAATTTGGCACCCCGGGTTTTAAGCAATTCACTCATTTCACGGCTTTTGGCCCTTCAAGACTTGAAATCCAGAGTCCTGAAACTCAAAACAGGATAGAAAGAAAAAGCAGTCCAACATACAGCATATTTAATACTGACGGGGTTTTATTAAATATAGAATTTGGACTTTTAATATGGCATTTTAAAAAAGACCCACGGTTTGAAATTGTAAAGCAGACACTCCTGGAATTATTACCCCATATTGCTGATATAAGAATTAATGGAAATGATGAAGTGGTTTATATCGAAAAAGAAAGTGGAAATGGTGATAATTATGATCCGTTACCATTCAATAAATTGGCTTCCGGCCATAAAAGCATCATTGCAATGGTTGGGGATATAATAATTCGTCTTTTCAAACAACAGCCGGACATCAAACATCCTAAAGATATAGGAGGTATTGTTATCATTGATGAATTGGATTTGCATCTGCACCCAAAATGGCTGAGAGAATACCCAACTTTACTTTCAAAAGTATTTCCAAAGGTCCAGTTTATCGTTTCCACCAACAGCGAAATACCTTTTCTAGGTGCACCGCAAAAATCGATTTTCCTGAAATTAAGCCGAAATAAAGAAGAAGGGATTCAAATCAAGCGACTTGATTTAGACATTAAAAATCTACTCCCCAACTCCATTCTTACCTCCCCCATTTTTGACCTGGAGGGTGAAGAAATTACACAGGTAAATCTCAAAAAAATCGATGATCTAAAAACCGAAGATGATTATAAGGAAATAATGGAAAGCGAAGAAATAAGGAAGAGATTGAGAGCTTTTAAAAGGAGTAATATGGATTATCCCGATAGATTATTTGAACATTAGAAGTATTTGAAAAATATTAGTAGTAAACGAGGGTGGGATTTTTTCCTATCTTTTATACTCTTACCTTCTCATTTTCTTCTTCCTCCGTGTTTATATGGCAAAAAAAATCAAAAATTAAAAAAAAATTCATCACCCCCTTGATTATTTTCTCTTCTTGAATTAAAATGAACCTTAAACGTTAAAAGAAATTAACGAAGCTGGGAGATTAATAGTGATAGAGAGAAACTACAAGCCAGCAAAGAAGGGCCTCTATTTGAAAGGTGGAAACCTACATCTGTTTATGGGGGCCAGTAAAAAGAAGGATGAGATTCGATTTCCGGATACCAGGACAGAGAAAAAATGACTAAGAGTAATAAAACTGATGAAATTGCCAATCCATATCGCCCATACGATCTGAAATCCGGCGATTGGTTTTATCATGAGGATGTGATTAGAAAGATCAAGGAAATCTTCGAGACCTCTTCTGAAAATCGAGTTATTGTTCTCCAGGGTGACCCGGGCTCAGGAAAATCCAGTACGCTAAAAAGAATTGCAAAATTCCGGGATATTATTGGGAAAGAATATATTCCCATTTACCTGGATTCGAGAAATTATATTAATTTAGATCCCGGTGAATTATTAATTTCCGTGTATAACGATGTCATTGAGAAAATCAATAAATTTGGATACCAAATCCCCAAATTCAACAAAATCAAAAAAGAAGAGATAACAGATTACGCAATAGACACAATTCAGTCTCTTTTGTTGATTGTTGAACCATACCTTAAAGATAAAGTGCTGTTTTTAATATTGGATGAATTTGACAAGCTGCTGGAAAAAATAGATGAAAATTTCATCTCTGAGTATATTCGGTACTTTAAACATATAGAAAAAAATTGGAGCAATTACGGACTCATTCTTATCGGAGACGGCAGGCTGGTTAATCTCACTAAAGACAAAACAATTGTCAAATTTCTTCAATCTGCTTCCAAAATCAATATAGAAGATATCCTGGATAAAAAGACAATCAAAAAAATTATTGTAGAACCGGCAAAAGGCCAACTGTCCTACGATAGGGACGCAATAGAGAAAATCATCTGGTATTCCGGTAAAAACCTGTACTTTCAACAATTGATTTGTTATTACCTGGTAAATGACTTGTATGAAAAGAAACAAAAAGAATGCACTGCGGAAGATGTTGAAGATGCCGTTCAACAAATATTAAACGAGACAATACCGGAGTTTGCGTTAACATGGGAAGAAAGATTATCATCGATTGAAGCCAAACTTATAGTTTCCGCTTTCGCTGATGAAAACGCGATGGAAAAAAGTGGAAGTTCCTATCGTTTTAAAGGAAAAAAACTGCTCGATGGCATCCTGGGAACAAGAAAATATAATGAGATAGAGAAACTCCATCAACTCGGTTATATAAATAAGATGGATGGAGAATTCTTTTCTGAATCTCCCCTGAAAGTTCCACTGTATGGAAAATGGGTAAAAAAGGAACATCCTTTCATAAAAACCATTATTGAAAACATTGAATCTATTGCGGACAGGACTGAACTTGACTTACTCATCGAGGAAATTCAAAAAACTCCTGGAAATAGTTTAATGCCTTTTAATAAAACGGCAATCCTAGATATCTCTAGAGAATGGTTTTTATTGTCATATTTAATTGTAAAAGAACAAAGTCCTGAAGTTAAAGAGCAAGCTGAGAATTTTTTCACGCAGCTCTCAAAAATGTTAAATCTAAGTATCAAAGAAGAAACAGAACCCGATAAAAGCTGTTTCATCTTCGATATAAAAAATCTAAATATCGGGATTTTAGACGAAGCCTTTTGTTTTATACAGGACAAACCGGAAATAACCCGTGAAGATGTTTTTAATCTTGAAAATATGGCCACAGCACTTGCCCAGGATACCCTTACCCAATTAACCATTTATTTCTATTTCTGGAAATCAGCCATGGTGGAAGAGTTGGTAAAGAAGGTTTACCTGAACTTAATCGCTATTAGGGAAAATGACCTCATGAAGCTTATCCTTTCAACCCGACCGAGAGAGACCTTTAGAAAAACCATCTTAAGTAACCTCTCTTTACAAAAAATCTCCCCCTATAAAACTGCGGGGCCTGCCAAAGCGATCTTTTATGGAAGAAGTGATATTATTGATCAAATTACCCGGTCTACCGATACCAGTTATGCAATTGTTGGATCCCGAAAAATAGGGAAATCCTCTCTCCTGTATAAATTAAAAGATAATCCACCTACAAATGCTTTTTATATTTTTCTGAATTTAGAACTGGTATTTTCCGGCACACCCGGTTATCAAGTTTTCCTTAAAAGCCTGGAATCGAGTATTGAGAAGGCCTTTAACCAAAAGATTCGCCTGGGAAACATTCTCTTTCGTAGAAACCTCAACAGGTTACCCGAAATAATCCAACAGCTTAATCAAAAGCAAAAAGGGAAAAAAATCATCTTTATTTTCGATGAAGTAGACCCCCTTATCCAAATTGAAAAGAAGCATAATTTCAAAATGATGCGAGTCTTTCGTACCATGTCCCAAAATAATTGGTGTCAATTTATTTTCGCGGGTTTTAAAGATTTGTTCAAGTCCAAACGGGATTCAAACAACCCCATGTATAATTTCTGGGAAGAGATTACACTTGAACCGTTGGAGAGAGAAGCTGCATTGGATTTGATTACCAAACCCATGGAAAGTATGGGAATTCATTACAAAAACAAAGAAGATAGAGAACTCATCCTGAAACATACGGCTTGCCATCCCAATTTGCTTCAATTTTTCTGCAAGCACCTTTTGACACGAATTGACAGGCATGATAATGTGGAGGACCGAAGAACCGTATTTAGAGAAGATATAAAAAACCTGGTCAACAACAGGTATGAAAAGTGTATTCTCGATGAGGTGTATATGTTCTCCTACGATTTAAGTGCCGTCGAGAGATTAATTTTAATATTACTGGCGGAAGCCCAAGAAGAATACCCGGGAAAAGAGAGTTTTTCTACAGGAGAAATAAAAGATATATTGCTCCGGGAAGGGATTGAAATTTCAAGAGATGATCTGGATAGAAACTTAAGCAATCTTGTAATGCGATTCATTTTAAGAGAGGAAAATGAAGGAAACGAGAATTACTGTTTTGCACTTTCCATTTTCGAGCAAATTCTAAGAAAACGAATCGACGTCACTTATAAACGAAATCTTATCGAGGAGATAAAAAAATGAATCGAAATCCTTATAAATACAAGGGGCCATTGGATCCTGTTAAAGACAGCCTTGTTTGTGTGCCCAGGAGTAAAGATGTCGAACGATTGATCGATGGGATAAATAGAGGAGATTATTGGGCTATTTTCGGTCCGCGGCAGATCGGAAAAACCACTCTTCTACGCCTTCTTAAAAATCAATTTACCAGTGCCCGTTATATTGACATCGATTTCGAAGTTTCACCATCAAATGAAGAAAATCTTTATCAATTGATAATGAATCAATTGATTAATGAAGTTCCTTCGAAAACTTCGAAAGTTTTTAGTGATGAGATAGATGACAACCCTGCTTTTAGATTCTTCGAATTTTTAAAAAAATTCAAACCGGAAGATGATAAACAAAAAAT
>Ga0114923_10000947_pt1 | contig 20536 bp, 30 predicted proteins | sample SumtaG_FD_89578 | JGI IMG/M metagenome (GOLD analysis project Ga0114923, IMG submission 89578) | Deep subsurface microbial communities from Indian Ocean to uncover new lineages of life (NeLLi) - Sumatra_00157 metaG | ecosystem: Environmental > Aquatic > Marine > Oceanic > Sediment | place: near...
ACGTCGGGCTTTAGACTATCAATGGTTTCATCAGAAGCACCCTTGTAAAGCTCAATAACAGCTTTTTCAAGGTCATTACCGGTAGTTCCAGTACTAGCAGAATCCGCCGCCGTTTCAGTTTTGGGTTTGTTTGGGCTTCTTGGTTTCCGGGTTTTTTTCTCTTTTACGGGGGTTTCTGTACCCGCACCGGTGAAACCGCTTTCTTGAGCATTTTGCGGTTGTGATTATCCGATGTATTAATTTCACCTTTTTGATTTGCCGGGGGTTCACCGTCGGGCGGTTGCTCTTCACCACCGCTTGCTTTTTGAAATTTGGCGTATGCCGTGCACAGTTCGGTATACTCATGATTTAATTCATCGGGTAAATTGACCATGTTTTCCGCTGAAATCCCGGCCAGAACGTTATCAAATATAATGTCAATATCCATCATGGATGCTTTACCGGGAATCTTAACAATTTCAATTCCGATATCATCACTGATGGTGTTGAATTTCGCGGCGATCTCTTTTGACCATTTGATCAATTCCGGTTCGGTTTTGATTTCTTCTGACATTTCTTATACTCCTTTTTATATTGTTACAGATAAAAGAGAAAATATTACAGAGTAATTTTTCTCTTTTATCTATCAAAAGCACCTTTACTTGTAGGTTGTTCAGGTGCGGGATTTTCCTCAGTAGTAGAGGAATAATCAACCTTGACCCGTCCGTCTTCAATTTGTTTACGGTGTTTCAATGCAGCACCGAAAATGGATTGATGAGTATCGGCGGTTGCTTTGTCCTTTGAATCGATTTCAAGGGACTGCATAAACTTAAACTTCCACAGATACCAGTTACCTTTTGTTGATTCCTTGTATTTTGTATATAATCTGAAAAGATTATAGTAGATTGGCGGATTGAATTTTGTGTCCGCTATTTCGGGGTGATCGATAAGATGTTTTCTTAAAAACAAATTCCAATCGCGAGCCGTTGACCATTGACTAGAAGTCATATCAATGACAATTTCATCATAACTGAAACCGTCGCGAAAAAGAAAGCAGTGGTAAACGGCGGTATGAACTAACATTGTTTTTGATCCACCCGGATGATTTATAACACGAAGTTTTTTAACTTGCCCCTTTTCGTCTTTAAACTCTTCGATCTCTACACGCTTGGTGATCGGGTCGTTCACTTCATGTTCTGCAACAAAACCTTCACGACCGAGCAACCATTCAATCTCTTTTGCTAGATACTTAACCGGCAAGATAACGATTCCTTTATCTTCGTCACCCGACCACATATCACCGGTCCCGGTATTGAAGATCATACCCGGTTTTAAACCCTCAATATACTTTTCATTTTCCGGTATAATATGGGGACTCATAAAATGGGCTATTCTAACCGCCGGGCGCGGAAGATCCGTTACCTTGAATTCTTCGGAAGTTTCACCGGCAAGACCAACTAAGGTACTAACCGTTGGTAACGTTTCTTCACGTTTGACGATTACATTTTGTTCGCCTAACTTTTTCATTCATCTCCTTAAATAAGGATTAACTTAATTATGTGGATTCTGAGGAAACCCACGGTTTGCACCAAAGACAAATTCTGATTTTTCGATTAACTCGTCTATCTCATCGATTCCCATTGTTAAATATGAATCAATATGAATAGTCGCTTGTCTTGATTCTGTCGCTTTATCACGAAAATTTATCGCCGTTTGAACACGCTGAAGGTATTTCAAAGCCTTTTCAATTTGACCTTTTGCTTTATTAAGATCGTTAATGTTATTCTTTGATATCATAGCCATGATTTTACTCATTAAGGTTAATTATTGAAACCAATCTTTAAAAATAGAATTTATCAAATCTTCGTCGCGCTTTGCTGCTTGCTCCCTTTTTATCTTCACGAATCCCTTAATACTATTCCATTGTTCGCCGGACATGATAACGGGGGGTATTCTATGGCTTGCATCTTTTGTAATGTCAGCGACGATTTGACAAGTTTTAAAGCCTGTTATTTTTACTTTTTTCATTTAACCCCAAATCATTAGGATTTAAAAAGGAATTTCGTTCCCACAATTAGAACAAGCATCTTCATTAAGATGATTCCAGGGTTTTTGACACTTACAGCAAAATTCCGTTATATGATCTTTTCCAGGAATCTCTTCATAACTGACAACCTTAAATAAATTTCTATGTGTTTCAGCATCAGTATAAAGTAGCAGATCAAGATTATCAGGATTCATCCATTTTTCACCTAATAATTCTTGATCAAATTCTAAAATCACTTTAATTTGTATCATCTTAAAACCTCTTATTTATAATATTACCTTAATCAAAACATAAGAACAAAAAACAACCGCACCTAAACAGGTTGAACCAGAGATAAGGACAATCAAATCTGATAATATATAGTATTCTGGCATTATGAACACCTTAATTAGAATTTAGGAATCTTAACACCATCAACCTTGGTTCCTTTCGAATCAAAGATATTAATTCCCGACCCGTCAAAGTCCGTTTGTTTTTCTCTTTGAGTTTTTACAAAGGTGTTCAGCCGTTGCCATTGGATCGATTGTTTTACTTCAAATATCCGCTGATCATTTATCAGTTGGTCTTGAACCTCTTTAAATTCCTCTTGACCTTCGTCTGAAGTATCAAAACTCAAGACAATAGTTTTTTTGATAATCGAACCCGAACCGGCATTTTTAATGAAGTTGTGCGCGATTGCTTCATTTTTTGCGGATATTGATGTTTTCAACTCTTCAATGATCTCTACCAGTTCACCGGTATCAAGTGCAAATTGACTTTGTTTAGCGACGTTTAAAGCGTATTCGGGTATCGTTACAAGGCGAAGGTTGTTCATTTCTGTTTTGATCTTTGTAGCGTCTTTGAGGGTGTTTTCGAGTGCTTCAATCTTCTCAAGATATTGTTTAACCATACCGGATAAGGTTGACATTTCACTTTTACTAGGTCCGGTTTCTTGTAGCATTACTGCTATCTTGTTTAGTGGTTTCATAGGTTATAGTGAGTTTATGGATTGTTGGTTTCTTCAAAGGTGACTTTAAAATTTACTTTATGATCACAACTAATACAATGTGTAAATTTGATAATTTTCAATAGATACTTTGTATTTGGTGGTTTTCCATATTCGGATAATATTTGTGTCGATATTGTTTTATGAAGTTCTATCTTTTCATCTAAATCAACATTATTCGAAAGGCAATTACTACAAATTATTATCATGATTAGACCTCTCTGTCATCTATATTATCAAAAATTTGATTCATTAAGTCTTCTGAACCGCTTTCGTCTAAAAATGATGTAAGTTCACTTCTTAAATCATCCCTTTTCTTTTCGAATCGATTTTTTGCATCAGAACCAACATAAAATTCAATAGCATTTTTAACAAGATCTTGTGCAATATCGGGTAATACTACGATTGCGTTAGCTTCACACTTTCGTTCACCGATAGTTTTCAAGTATTCTTGAACATATGGCATTTTATAATTTTTATGTGAAGGATCTGCAAGATTTCTTTTACTACCGGTTATTAAGTTATCAATCCAAGTGAAATTGTTTTCTATTATAAAATCGTAATTTAACCCGAACCTATCTATAATTAGATTTTCAGGATTATACCCCGGTGTATCATCTTCCCATTTAACATTTTTTAAATCCAAAAGGTTTTTTCTAAGAAATTCCGATATCCTCAATCCGTCCGGGTCATGATCACCACAATACAAAAGAACACATTTTAAACCGTTACTTTTCGCTTCTGAAAATCTTCTAGCGTATTCTGCTCTTTGCAAAATTGAACTCCAACCTTTAGAATTAGCGATTGGTATATGATATTCTTCACAAACGGGTTTGAATAAAGTAACTAAATCTATTTTTTCAACTACCATTTGAATGTAAAATTCTTCACCTTTCCACCAATCAGGGGTGTAATAGTCAGCGCAATTATATGTTGCGTTTAGATAATGACCAAATACATCAATAATATTCTCTTTGTCTGGTTTTTCTATACCTGAAAATTGCCTAGATTCTTCAGCTACAAAGTCAATAGGTAACAATCCAAGTTTCCGGCATTTATTAATTGTATTTGTTACTATATCAAATTGATCTTTGTTAATAACTCTTTTTTGTTCAAGAGTATAAGCCCAACCCCTAGATGAAATTTTATCCCGAAGAGATCTTGATATATCTTTTACATATTCAGAAAATTCTTCTAAGTTTTTAAAATCTAAATTCATAGTTGAACTCTTTTATCTTGAGATTATAGGATAGGTAAAACCTTTTCAGACTGAAGTAAAGAACGGTATTCCACCGGGTGATTAGATTTAAAAAGTAACATCTCCCTTTTACGAATTGCCTTTTTTCGGTGACAGGTATTAATTTGCACTTGAAGACTATGTACCTCTTCATGAATTCTTAGAAATTCGTTTTTTGACAGGGGATTTGGCATTTGATTCCTTGTTTAGTTTATTGATAAGATTAAAAACTGATTCTTCTACTTCGCCGTTTTCACTGGTAATAAACCAAGGTGAATTTTCGTGTGCGATTGCTACTAATTTTTCGATGAACATTTTGATTTTTCCAATACAATCCGGGCATATATGAGTTATCCCTGGAATCCTGAAATCTTGCGGGGTGGTGAATACTTTCTTTTTTGAATTAACAGGAAAATAGTATCCTTCGGTTATATCCGTTAGACACATATCACAAAAGTTTCTGTTCATTCGGAATTACCATAGATAAAAGCGCGTTCAAGTTCACCGATATTAAGCTTTCCATCCTCAAACAATCGCAATTGATAAAGTCGATATATGTAAGTATCATCATCAATTAGATCGTCTAAGAAATCAATTGCTATCGCTGTTTTTACCGTTTCCCTTCGGGTTGCTTCACGTAGGGAGCGGGTAAGGGATGTCATGATGTCTAGGTTTGTTTGTTGGGACATTGGTTATTCTCCTAATTCTTCGTCAAGTTTCCGACGTTCAATCTCAAATAAACTTTTGTTTCTGGATTTCCAGACAAGATATTTATCTTTCTTTTTGATGTTCATTTTCGCTGATTGCATATCCATTTGATTATAATCTGGTTTACAAAAGAGCATCGCGTTTTTTAGATTTGAAAAATAACCTAGTGTTTTATCGTTTAATTCATCGTGTACTATGAAAATGTTCATTGATTTATCCTCTATCAAAGTTAAATTGTTAAACCACCCGGTACACTAAGAAGCGACACGTTGACCCCGCCTAAGAATCAACTTTAATGTACCGGGTGGCTACGATACGGATCGGCGTTTAACGTAGCGACCCGTTACGTCTAATATTTGTTTTCACGTTTTAGCATATCTTCGTAATAGCGTAACCACCGAGTATAATTGACCCATGCATTATGAGATCGATCACCGGCGGAGTTGCGGTATTTTAACATTGTGATTTGGTATTTAAAAATCATCATTAATGCTTTTTTCATTTGATCCTTTCGTTTAAGTTAGTTCCGAATTCCATGATTCAAAATATCCGCTTTTATCATTTCTTTGTCAAATTTATTTTACAATTATTTTACTTTGAACTGATATTATTGATCTTTTGTCGATAAAATAGAAAGCTTAACGGAGTTACTCTTTCTATTTTATCGACCGAAAAAACCGTTTATTTCGGAAATTCAGGTCGTTCAGTTTTTCTTGACATTCCCGAAATATTAATTTAGGCTTGTATTTTGTTCAATGCAGTATTCTTGTAATTTTGATCGAACCTTTAATGTATTTTTGGGGGTAAGCTTATGACCTGTTAAGATTTTGAAGTACCTCATAGCGCCGGGAAAATGGACTTTCTTTTCCCGGTCATTGGATTAATTTTAATCTAAAATTTATCATGAAAATCTTTGATATTTTAACTAGGATTGTATTTGGAATAACTCTCATTATTGGTACTATTGCTTGGATATTTATTTTAATTGGAGTTTTTATTTAACCTTTAATATTTTATTATATGAAATCCAAACCAAAACTAAACGATAAAAAAATATCTCTTTGTCTTCCTGATGATATTTGTTTAAGTATGCTCAAAGAAGAACGACGTTTTAAAAGGCGTAATGGTGGTCTTTCTATTAAACGTACCGAACTTATATATCAAAGGTTGAGGCGATCATATGAAGGGAAAACCGGTAACGAAATTAAGTGATATCTTATCGTTACCGGAATACTCCCATTTTAAGAAAGTAGCAACCGACGATTATCGCGATCCTACAATAGAAAATGCTTGGTTTAGTTTATCAAGCAAGGGGTGGTCTGATCATCGGACGGGTGGAAGTGGTCCACTTTCGTCATTGCTGCAACAAAAGGTTGACCCGGTAACGATTTATCAAAACGCTACAATTGAAGACGTTGACCGTAGTATTATTGAGGAATATTTCAAGAATAGAAGTATCACTATTGATGATTATCTAGTTAACACCCTTGGAATGAAAATTAATCGTCATCGTGATAAAACCTCTATTGTAATTCCTCTTTATTCACCTACAAAAATTCTTTGTCGGCTTGTTCATATCGAACTTGATCAGCATTATAATAAAATTATCAAAAAATTCTTCGGTCGTTCAATGCATGATTGCGGGTCTTTGTTGCTTAAAGGATCAACAAAGCTCATTATCACCGAAGGTATCGAAAATGCTATTGTCCTTTACCAGAACACTGAAGGATACGACGTTTTATCAGTTGGTCATGCTGCATCATTCAAGCGGGCGCTTAAGTTTACCGAAAAGTACGAATCATCTATCGTTATACTTGATAATGATGCTGACAACGCGAGTTTACGTCATTCTTTCCACTTATCTGATAAATTCCAACGGTATGTACCCGCCGAAGTCGGGGTTGATGCAAACGACGCCTTAGAACAAGGTTGGTTTAAACAATGGTACGCCAGTTTGATGGAAAACCCCGTACCCTATACCGACGTTGTAAAAGCATACGAAAAGAGCGCACATAGCCGTGAAAACGCGATAATAACAGAGTTGAATAAGACCCATGCAATCATCAAAATTCAGGGTAAGGTGGTCGTTTTAAACGATGAATTCGACGAGATGTTCAATCGGCAAGCAATTACCCTATCCTCAAAGACAGACTTCCTTTTATGGCATTCAAACCGGTGGGTACAGATAGAAAACCCGGTAACCGAAGAACTTAAACGGGTCAATGTCGGTACTTATTGGCTTAATTCGACGTTTAGGCGTCAGTATACGGGCTTTAAAATGGATACTGCTATAAACGGTACTAATATAGATGATAAGATGTTTAATCTTTGGCGGGGGTTTTCTGTCGATGCGAAAAAGGGTGATTGTTCTTTGTTTTATGATCACCTATTACACAACGGATCAAGGGGTAATCAAGAGATCTATGATTATCTTCTTAATTGGATGGCATGGAGTATTCAAAATCCAGGTGATCCACCGGGGGTTGCGGTAGTATTCAGGGGTCAACAGGGAACCGGGAAAGGTACGATAATATCTTTATTCGGTAAGTTGTTTGGTCACCATATGTTACATATTTCAAACAGCAAACATATCACCGGTAATTTTAACGGCCATTTAAAAGACTGCCTTTTCCTATTTGCAGACGAAGCCTTTTTTGCGGGTGATTCTAAACATGAATCGATCCTAAAAACCTTGATAACTGAAAAAGTAACCGTGATCGAATTTAAGGGAAAGGAGGCGTTTCAATTCCCGAACCGTATCAAGGTTATGATGTCATCGAATAAATCATGGGTTGCCCCCTTGGATTTCGATGATAGACGGTTTTTTATTACCGATATCGGGATTCGTAACCGCCAAGACACCGTATATTTTAAAGCAATCTATAATCAAATGGAAAAGGGCGGCTTTGCTGCATTACTTCATGACCTCAAGAATAGGGATTTATCTGGTTTCGATATCTCAAAGTATCCGCGAACTAATGCCATTCTTGAGAATAAGTTTAGATCTCTTAATTCAGTCGCTTCATTTGTGCTTGATCAGTTGGTACTTGAGAAGATACCGAATCAACTAAACATACAAGAATTTTATCAACTGTACGTTGACGGGTGCGGGCGGGTGTATCCTGAAAAACTAAACGGTTTTGCGCGTGAACTACGGCGTATTTATCCAGAGTTAATTGCTGTAAAAACGGGTAATGGATCACGGTTCTATAAATTTGGTGTTGCTGATCTTGAAGAGGCGAGACTCGTTTTTGAGACTCATTTTGGTCAATCTGTGCGGTGGGGGGATTTATGAAAAAAAGATGCAATTATACTATCGGACCAGATCACGAACTTTGTAAACGGTACGTTGAAGAACCAAATAAAACTATGTGTAGATATCCTTTAGAACCTGATTATTGTAAAGATTTTGAACCTGAAGAAAAGAAGAAATGTCATTATAATACTGTTAATGATTCTACTTGTGATCATCCATCGAATGCATTAAATGATAATTGTTTGGGTGTTGATGGTTGTAATTTTTTTAGGCTTGCTTTTAAACCTCAAGAAAAGGGAATTATGAAGAAATGTAAATATTCAAACGGTGCGAATCATGAAGGTTGTGTACATAAAAACGCTAGGGATAATGATTATCGTTGTCAACATTCTATGAAATCTGATCAATGTAAAGATTTTGAAATTAGAAGTAAAATTACTTCAGATGATCCTGATACATTACCACCAACTTCAAGACCTTCTTTAGCTGAATTGTCAGAAAATGAATATCCTAAAACTCCAGCGGTAAAGGGATTTAAACCAAATGAATCTGATTTATGTGATCTTTTACCAGAAATAAACAACGTATTTGAAGATTATTTACCAGATCTTCGGGATCAGATCGCGATTAAGATTATGGAAATGGACTATTCGAAATTGATTAATAGTCCATTTTCATCGGCGGATTGTGAATATACGATTGCAAATAACGCTTACAAAATGGCCGATGCTATGATCAAGGCGAGGGGTTAATTATGTATGTTACTGTTTCAGATGCTAAGACACGGTTGAACGAGTTGATTTCTTCTGAAGAACCTTCAGTGATTACCAAACACGGCAAACCTAAAGCCGCTATTATCCCTTATGATACTTACATCAAATGGGTACGTGCTGAGAGTGAGAAAGAGGATAATGAAGCTATCCGGTTAAGTGAAGAATATTTTGCAGGGAAAAGAACGGCGTTATCTCAAGTTGAAATGGACTTTGAAATAAATACTAAATAGATCAAAATTTGTTATAATGGGGGTGTTTTTATTTGACAAATTTATTTGTTTTTGAGTTTTGGAAAAGAGTAAAATTTTTAGTTTTATAGTAAATATTTCATAATTCGGGTGTTATATTTTTAAAATAAATTATTTAATCTATTTTATTATAGATGACTTTATCGGAATGGACTCCGAAATAGTCAGAAATGATTAGAAAAAGTCAGAAATGTTTTTTAAATATTCCACTATTATTTGTAAAAGCCCAATTTCAGGTATGAGTGCTTGATAGTAAGGGGTAGCGGGTTGAAAAACGGTGATTTTTGTTGTTCAAGCGATGAACAAGGAATTTTGAAACGCTTTGATAGTAAGGGTTGTACCACTAATTCTATGTTTTTTTGGGCTAAAAAAATAATGGAGCCCGTCTGTATCCTATACTATCAAAGAGTCTTACCACCTATTCCTCCTATTCCACTATTTTTTTAATTCGCACAATAAAATTTTTAATTCCTTTTTTTCATTTTTATTTTTTCGGTTTTTTGAGGGGTATAAAATGCAATAATAGTAAGGGTTATAGGGTGTTATTGTGTAGATTGAGGGTTTATAGGGGTTGACAGGTGGTTATTGTAAGTCAAGTATAGTACGGGTTAGCGGGTGTTTGTCGTCTGATCGCTTGGTTTTACGGGGGTTTAGGTTGTAATGTACTAATGGTAAGGGTTAAATAGTTAGATCGGCGTTTCATAGGGGTCATGTACCCTAGGGGGGTAGATAGTTAACATCGTGAACTAGTTTGTATTTTAGGTTTTTTTTCTAGCTCAAAATAATAGAGGAATGGTGGAATAGGTGGTAAGATATATACTGTTATTACTTATTATACTTCCTTTAATATATAATAATAAAGGAATAGGTGGTAAGGTTCTTTTATAGTTTGCTTTTGAGCTTGTTTTTCTGTAAACTGAAATTTGTTATATAAAAAGGAATAAATGGATATATTAATTGCATGTGCGTTTTCCGGTATATTGAGAGAAGCTTTAAAAAATAAAGGACATAACGCTTGGAGTTGTGATTTATTACCAAGTGAAATACGTGGTCAGCATTATCAAGGATCGATATTAAATATGGATCATTATTTTGGTGATCATTGGACATGGGATATGATGATAGCTTTTCCACCATGTAGATATTTGACACGTGCGGGTGCGAGATGGTGGAAAGGTAGAGAAAAGGAACAAAAGGAAGCATTAAATTTTGTACGATTTTTAATGAATATGTCGTCAATTCCTAAAATAGCAATTGAAAACCCACCGGGCGCAATTGGGACAAATATTAGAAAAGCAGATCAGTACATCCAACCATGGGAACATGGCCATACAGAGAAAAAAATGACCGGGTTATGGTTAAAAAATCTTCCAAAATTAATACCTAGTAATATGGTAAAGAGTAAGATGGATTTATTACCTGAAAAAGAAAAAAATAAATGTCATTATGAAAGACCTGGAGTTGATAGATGGAAAAATAGATCACGAATTCTACCAGGTATAGCCAGTGCAATGGCTGATCAATGGGGATAAGAATTCCGGTGCGGTTAGTAATTGTTAAATCCGAAGTTAATTTTGATGATAAACCTTTTTAGAGGTATATTGATGAAACCACTAACACCAAAGCAGATCAAAAGAACAGTTTACAGGGGTACTTATACAGCGTACTATCATATTCAGACATACGAAGAACAACCGAAGGATTTTTCCGGCGGTTGTTCAACAAAGAAAGAAGCACACCTACAAATTATCGAGCGTGTAGAAAGTCTTTTAAAACATCTTAAAATTGAACATGCTAAAGGGAGTTATGAGTTATGAGTTATGATTTATGAAAGTAATATTAATAGAAGATAAAGATGCTAAAAGTTTGATTGATCAATTAGAACTTACACACCTACAAGGAAAACATCCGTTTGACTCAACATGAAGGCCGAACAATTGGTCGCAAATATCCACCGTCGTTTTCATTACGTGGTAGTTAATTGGTTACACGAACAAGGGTATAAATCATGAAACGAAGAACCTTTTTAAAATTACCTCTATTCTTTGGTGGTGCTTCAGTATTAGGTATGAAGTATACACCGGTAAAGATGGTATCAATACCGATTACTTCTTATCCTGCAAGTCATTTGTGGTCGGATTATAATAATTCAAATCCTCTTGAAGATATCAGAAAGGCAATGGAAACCATGAAAAACGCAACAGGTATTACACCTACACGAATTCTATATGGACCGAAATCATGAAACCACTACCAACAAAAAATAGAGCATTAATCAAGATTCAAGAGAATCAACGAATAGTAAATCTTGAAGTAATGCAACAGGAAATTGATAATCCCTCTATCAAAAAACAATTCACTGATGATGAATGGTTAATCATTGATAGTTATATGCAATCAGGTAACACCGTCGATAGTCTAGCGAAGATTAACCCAAACTTAAAACGCAATGAAGTAAAAGAAAAGGCGTTGATCTTCTTTGAGGATGAAAAGATTAAACAAGAGATTAAACGCCGAATCAATATATCTATAAAACATAACATTCAATTGATTGACTCTATCATTAGAGAGTATTCAACGATAGCGTTTGCAAATCTTGATGATTTTGTAACATGGGATGATTTTATAGTAACTTTAATTCCATCGAATGAATTAACAAAACAACAGAAAGCTGGTATAGCTGAAGTATCTCAAACGAAACATGGTGTAAAAATTAAACTTCACCCTAAATTACCGGCGCTTGATTCCTTGGCGAAGGTTCTTAATCTCTTAAAGGAATCGATAAATCTTGATTTAACCAATAGCGACGGGTCATTATCTCCAAAAGAGAGATCTGTTGTTGTTTTACCTGATAATCATAGAGGGGGTTTAATTGAAAACTAATCTAGTATTAAAACCATGGGTACAAAACTTTGTATTCGGTAGCTATTCAGAGCTTCCACCGGTAGAGAAATCGTTAAAAGGTGAAATTGCAAAACAGATACTTGATTCTAACTATAACATATGGATCATTTATAAATGCAGAAAGCTCTGTAAACTCTATGATAAGAATGTAAAGGGTTTTATCAAAGGTCTAAAGAGAGCGAAGAATGATTTTTTAGCAACTGCAAGTAGAGAAGAAATTATTGAACGTCTTAATAAGGAGTGGTTTGAAAAATGAATGATCAACCATATATCACTATATTATTTTATGTTATATTTTTAACTATTGGTTTTATCTTTGGTGTATTATTATGAACCAAATAAAACCGCAACCCGGACCACAAACGCTTTTTGCAACTCTTGACGTTGACATCATCATCTATGGTGGTGAAGCGGGCGGGGGTAAAAGTTATGGATTACTACTTGAACCTTGCCGTCATATTTACAATGGACAGGCGAACGCCGTTATTTTCAGAAGAACTACACCACAAATAACTCAAGCGGGTGGAGTATGGGATACATCATTTGATATATATCCAAAGATAGGTGGTAAACCTAATCTATTCAATCATACTTGGAAATGGCCAAGCGGCTTCTATATTAAAATGGATCATTTGCAATATGATTCTGATGCAATCGCACATGATGGCTCACAAATACCCGTTATTCTATTTGATGAGCTCCGATCCTTTACCGAGTTTCAATTCTTTTATCTCCTTACCCGTAACCGTTCAGCATCACCTAATATTAGATCCTATGTCAGAGCAACAACAAACCCCGATCCTGATGGATGGTTAAGAGGTTTCCTTGATTGGTGGATCGGTGAAGATGGACACGCGATAAAAGAAAGGTGTGGGGTTGTTCGATACTTCGTAAGGATGGAAGATTTAATTCATTGGGCTGATACACCTGATGAATTAGTCATGAAGTTTTTGAAAAAGGGTTACGATATAGAGGATATCAAACCTAAATCATTGACCTTTATTCATGCAACCCTTGATGATAATCCAGCATTAAAAGCGAATGATCCAAATTACAAAGCGAATATCTTAGCACAACATAGAGTTGAAAGGGATCGTTTACTTGGTAACTGGGACGCGAGAGGGCAAGCGGGTGATTACTTCCAAAAAGGTTATTTTGAGATAATTGAAAAACATAAACTTCCAAGCGCAAGACGGCAAATACGATTTTGGGATAGAGCAGCAACCGAAAAGAAACCCGATAATGATCCTGATTCCACTTGCTCTTTTAAAATGTCAAAAGATGAAAATGGAATTCATTATCTTGAAGATTTCACCGATCTTTTGTTTTATCGACCGGGTAAAGTAAAACGAACGATCAAAAGTTATGCATCTCAAGACGGTCTTAAATGTACGGTTGGTTTATCGCATGAACCCGCTAGCGCCGGTGAATTTGAACTTGAAGAATATATAAAATATCTTTCTGAATATAACGTATTTGCAATGAAGGAAACAAAGAACAAAGAGACACGCGCCGCACCGGTATCTAGTCAAGCCGAACATGGAATGATTAAAATGGTTCGTGGTCCCTGGAATGAAGCGGCGTTACTTTACCTTGGTTATTTTCCAACTGGAAGATATAAAGACCCGGTTGATTCTTTGAGTTGCGCGTATAACTTTTTGACAACTGCCAGAATATTAGATAAACTCAAACCAGAAAAACAAGATGATAATCGACATACCCCGACCGTAACGAAAACCACCGATAATTTATGGTAAATCCATGCCTAATGATCTTTTAAAATTAGTTAAAAAAGAACAAAATACCGAATCTGAAATTGATCAGTTAACCCATTTTAGAGCCGAAGGTTCAAGCGGTACTGATATTTCGGCGGGTGTATACACTGAAGAATATTTAAACGCACTCACAAGTAAAGAAGCGGCGTTCGTATTTGACGAAATGAGAAGGGCTGATGATCAAGTCAAAATGCTATTGAAACTTGTCAAAAATCCGATACTCGCCGCTGAATGGGATATTGAGGCGGTAGACGAAACCCCCGAAGAGTTAGAGATAAGGGACTTTGCTAAGTTTGTATTCTTTGAAAATATGGGTAATCCATCAACCGGGAAAATCAAGACATGGAAGGATTTCATAAAGGAATGCTTAACATCTATTGAATTTGGATATGCATTGTTTGAGATTTCTCACAAAGTTGTATTAAATGATCCAGAATTCGGTGATTATATTGGAATTAAAGAACTAGGTTGGCGGTCACCTAAGACTATTGAAGAATGGAATTTAAACCGTGATGGATCAATCAGAAGCGTAAGACAATTAGTCGTTGGTGATCTTCAGCGCGATGTATGGATGAAAGGTAATTTTCTATTTGTTGTTACTCCCAATAAAGAAGGGGATAATTACGAAGGAATTTCAGATCTTCGACAGATTTACGGTAATTGGTTTCGAAAAAATTATTTCCGTAAGCTACAAATGATCGGCGTCGAACGTGGGTCAACCGGTGTACCGATTGGTACAGTACCGGCGGGTCAAATCGAAAGCACAGAGCAAACTGTCTTCGAAAATATAATGAAACAGTTTGTAATGCATGAAAAAGCATATCTTATAAAACCCGAAGGGTGGGAGATTGACGAACTTAAAATCACTCATAAAACCAAGGAAGTGATTGAAGTAATTGACCAAGAAAACGAAGGGATGAGCCGGTCTTTTTTAGCAAATTTTATGGAATTAGGCGTAGGTAGAAGCGGCGGCGGATCGTGGGCGCTTGGTGAGGATCTAAGCGATATTTTTCTTGCTGGAATTAAGTTTTACCCCGATACAATCATTGATCTAGGTAACATTAAACTGATGAAACCTATCATTGATGCGAAGTTCGGTAAGCGGCGAAAGTATCCTAAATTCTCAATTACCGGGATTAATGATAAACGGGGTGAAGAATATGCAAAAGTAGTAACGGCATTAAAAGAAGCAGGATTGATTCAGGACACGCCAAAAGTTAAGGCTTTTCTTCATAAAACCTACAAGCTACCAGAATTCGACGAGAAATTGGAAGCGAAAAAGGTCAAAGAAGCTGAAAAAGTCGTTGTTCCTCCTATTGAACCGAAAGAAAAGGATAATGATAATACTGACTTACAACTTGCAGACACAAAAAATAAGAACATATCAAAAGTGATGGAACAAGCGGCGGTCGAAGTGCTTGAAATCTATAAACAAGGTATGGGTTTTAGGGGTCAAAAGTATATTGATAATGTAATGAATGTAGTAAGAAACTCAAGTAAATCCAAAGTGATGAACGAGATTAAAGCACTTACTATACCGAGTAAAGAATTTTATAAATCAACTCTCCGCACGATCTACGCTAATCTTGTCAATCAATCTACTAATGATGTACTTCAAGAATTAAGTTTACCGCAAGACATGAAATTTAACGAGATTGACGATCTAGGAAAGGAAGTACCAAGCGCGACAAAGATTGGAACAAATAACGAGGTTAATCTAGTTGTTGAGACTCAAGACACTGAACTAATAAAACAAGTAACCTTCACCGTTAATCAGAATCTTGAGAAGTTATCACCGGATCAAGTGAATCAACAACTAATTGAAGTATTCGACCGTTATTTAGGCGGCGCGGGGTTAGCGACCGGTGCTAGTACATCAACCGCAAATATGATTAATCTTGCTAGAAATGCCGTTTTTCAAACCAAAGAGGTACTTGAAGAAATCGAATCTTTCATTTTCATGAATCCATCTCCCAAAGCGGCGGTTTGTGTTAATCTTAAAGGGCGTGTGTTTACGAAAGCTGAATATCTAACTACTGCCAATTTACCCGCCCTTCACCATAGATGTAATAGCTATATAAGAGCGCAAACCGTCGGGAAACCTGGAAATAAAGCCGTTGATCCTCTTGGTTTATCTTTTACGGGTACAGATGATCAAGTAGAACGAATAATCAAATCTAAGACTTTTTAGGGGGTATTATGACACATAGTTTAACAAAACCTATTCATCCCGAAGACTACGGAACAAAATATTTATGGCAAGATGGAACCCCGGCAATTAAAGACGCCGCCGTCAATGGTAGTTCGACACCTGTCGATTACTTAGTACAACCGGGTGCAACTGAAGTATGGTTATTGTACCGGTTATTAATGGTCGGTCTAGGTACGGGTACAATTTTGAATACGAACTTTATTACTATAGCCGGTCTTAGCACTGGTATAGGTATTAAGTTTGCTAATGATACCACTGATCCCCTTGTTGATATCCTTGATGGATTGCCGATAAAAACAAATGATGGATTAGCGGGTTTCGGTTTTGATGCAAGACAAAATGAATTTGGGGCAACTGCTAAAAGTGTTAGTTTGCGTTATTCATTTTTTTTGGAGAATAACAATAGACCAATTCTTCTGTCTGGTTTCCGGGGTGATAGGTTGGTTGTAACGATCAATGATAATTTAAGTACGTTAACATCTTTATTTTTTCGGGCCGGAATGACTGTGCTACAGGATTAAAAAGGAATGTATGAAACGATTCTTTACCAAGGTACAACGAAAGCACATTATCTATCCTTTAACCGTGTTGATTCTATTCGGTATTAGTGTTTTTACGGTCAATATCTTCCTTGAGCGTTACCATTTAAGAACCGATGCTATCACAAGTTATCTTTCGAAATCCGAAGCAACCGAACACTATCTTTCAAAAGCTGAAATCATCAAGGACTATCCGACCAAAGTTTTTATTGAAAAACACTATCTTTCAATAGCTAATGCTAACATATTAGGGGGTCAAATCAACGGTGTCAAAAATGAATTAACCGGGATCAAGGAAAGTATCACCTTATTAAATGGGAACTTCGAAACCCTCTTGAAAATTGCACTTGACACTAATCGAAAGGTAGTATTGAACCAACGTGATACTTCACCCGATGATTTCGCTATTGCTAACTTTAACAGGTATGAATAATGATTATAGAGCTAAAAGACGTAACAATTGACGATAATAATCGGTCAGTTGTTCAGGTTGCCCGCACCGGTAAAAATATGATTCACCGGTTATACGGTAAGATTACCATTTTGAAAGAAGACCTTGAACAAATGGTAAGAAACTTTAAACTCGGTGCGCGTGGGTTATTCGACGATAAAGACAAGAATAAACCGACTTTAGCAATCGACTTTAAACATGAAGAGGGAAACAAGGCGGCGGGGTGGATTAATAAACTTGAAATGAAAGAAGACCCGGAAAACCCCGGTCAATTCAAATTGTTTGCCGATGTAGAATGGACACCCGTCGGTAAAGAAAAGATAGAACAAAAAGAATTCAAATTCCTTTCGCCCGCTATCCATCGGAACTTTCAAAACCAACAAACCAAGAAAAAATTCCCTGTTATTTTGAGGGGTGCGGGTTTGACAAACATTCCTTTCTTATCAGGTATGGAAGCGGTAAGTTTACTTGATGAAGGAACGCAAGAAAAAATTATAGACTTTCTTCGCAATCTGGACGATAATGAAAATCAAATGCTAGACATCGATCAGATTTTAAACGCTATTTCCAATTTATCCGATGAGGAAAAAGCGGAATTATTAATTTCACTGAACAAAGGAGATAAAAAAATGACAACGGAACTTGATAAAAAGAAAACTAACCTGGATGAATCCACCGATACAAAACCTTCAGAAAATGAATTGAAATTGACTGAAGACAATCAAAAGCTTGCCGATGAGAATAAGACCTTGAAGGCAAACCAGACCTTTTTAACAATGTTATCCGACGGTACTGCCGTACCCGCACAGAAAGAAGCGTTTCTTGCCGGTGATATGGTAGCATTTGCAAAGGCGGCGGTTGACATTAACCTTGATGATAAAGGTAGTGGTGGTGATAATGAATCGGGAGATACCATGACAGCGGACGAAGCACAAAAGAAAATTATTAAATTGGCCGATGAGTATATGAAAGAAAATGAAGTACCTATTGACGTTGCGATGAAAGCGGTCACCAATGACCCGGCCAATGAAAAAACGTTCAATTTTTGCGAATAAATAACCAATTTCTTTGTTAAAAAAATTTTTCAAATAAATGTGACCTTATGCACATAAGCGCACATATTTAAAAGGAGTTCTCACAATGGCTGCATACGATAAACCAAGATTAAAGTCCAGTTTCAAAGCATCAGTTGATTTATCTGCAAAGCAGTATTTTGCAGTTAAGGCGGATAGCGAAACAACGGTAGTTCTAGCCGGTGGTGCTAGTGGTGATCAAATTACGGGTATCTTGATGAATAAACCAGTCGCCGGTGTAGCCGCTGAAATCGCCGGTTCGGGTGGTGGTGCATTACTCGAAATAACCGGAACAATTGCTATTGATGGTTTAATCATGATCACAACCGGTGGAACCGGTATTGCTGCAACGGGCGCGGGTGCTATTGTATCAGCAAGGGCAAAAAAAGCCGGTGTAACTGGCGATATTATCCCCGTTGATGTGATAGACGCTATTCTTCACGCTTAATATTATCATTTACCTTTTAAACAAGGAGTTTAAAACATATGACAACTCAAAATACAGCCGTTCAGGATATTCTTTTGAGTAATGTTTCAAGGAAACTTATTCCCGAAGGTTTTATCGCTGAAAAGATTTTACCGGTTGCTCTGGTAAAATTATCGTCAAGTAAAATCGGTTACTACGGGAAAGAACATCTAAGGATCGAAGAGGATATAGTCGGGGGTCGTACTCCCTATCCTCAAGTAACGTCAACGGTAAGGAATTCTAATTCCTATCAGATAACTAAACATGGTTTGTCTGATGTCATCACTGAAGAGGATTTCGCGAACGTTCAAAAACCCTTTGACGCGAGGGTTGATACAACCACCGATCTACAAACAAAGCTGCAACTCGGTAAGGAAAAGGCGTTAGCTGATACCTTAACGAGTACTTCAGTAATAACGCAAAATACAACCCTTTCCGGGACTGATCAATGGTCGGATTATACTAATTCCGATCCTATCGGTGATACCGAAACAGCGCGAAACACCATCCTTACGAATTCCGGTGTTTTGCCAAATAAAGCGGTCATGGATTGGTTGGTATTTTCCAAACTTCGATATCATCCTGATATCATTGAATTTGTGAAGTATACCAGTAATGTTGTCAAGGGTTTGAACTTACAACAAATGGCTGACTTCCTTCAAGTTCAGGAATTATTGATCGGTATGGTCCCTTACGTGACCACAAAGGAAGGTCAAGCGGATACTCTTGGTAGGGTATGGGGTAAACATCTCGTTTATCTTCACGCGCCGAAAGTAGCTTCTAAGCGTCAAGTTTCACTTGGTTATCGAGTGCAACAAAATGCACCGCGTCGGGTTTTCCGCCAAAAATTAGGCGATCCGCCCAATTCTGAAAAGGTACTGGTTGACGATTCTTATCAACAGTTGATCGTTGATGTGACCGCCGCCTATTTGGTCGAAGACTGTATTGCCTAAAGTCTAGCCGGATGTATTATCCGACTTCATAAAGCGCGGTTTAACCTCTCCTTTAAACCGCGCTTATTTACTAATCATAATCATTTTAAATATTAAAACTAGGGTAAAAGAAAATGGAAGCACTTACCAAGGCAAACACCGAAGAGACAGACGAACAAAGAGACACACGTATTGAAGCTGAAGTTGCCGCTGAAAATGCTGAAGATTCAGAAACACCTGATCCAGAAGTAGAGAAAGCTGAAACATCTGTACCTGATTCTGAAGATTCAATGATTGATCCACCCGAAGAAGACGAAGACGAAGACGAAGACGAAGACGAAGACGAAGACGAAGACGAAGACCTACCCCCTGTTGAACTTACCCCGGCAGAAAAATTCCGGGAAAAATACCCGAAGGAAAAGTACATGGTTCTAAGTGGTACTTTAAAACATAACACCACAAAAGCTACCCTTGATAAAAAAGGTAAGGTTATTGAAAAAGTACCGGGTAACCGTAATCCGATCCTTTATCGTGGTATGCCGTTTCCGGATAAGAAAGAAAACAAGACCGCGATTCGTTACCTTTTAAAACGTAAAGCAATCCAAAAGGTTCGATAATGCCTTACTGTGACACCGACGATATAGAATCCGAATTCAAAAAATTGACCCTTGGCTCTACTAATTCAGTTACTGATACCGAAGTAACAGAATATATTGTACAAGTTGATGCAATGATTGATATGAAATTGACCCCCCGTTATGAATTGCCGATAACGGCTGCTTTATCATTGTCAATTCTCAAAAATATATCAATTGCTATTGTTGCCTACCGGATTGCTAATATTCTGAATCTTCGGCGTGAAGTTCCGTTACCCGAGGGAAGGGTAGCGCAAACTTTAAATTACACCGCACCCTATAAAGCCGCTTTGAAACTTTTAGAAGATATTTTCGA
>Ga0114923_10000948_pt1 | contig 20501 bp, 16 predicted proteins | sample SumtaG_FD_89578 | JGI IMG/M metagenome (GOLD analysis project Ga0114923, IMG submission 89578) | Deep subsurface microbial communities from Indian Ocean to uncover new lineages of life (NeLLi) - Sumatra_00157 metaG | ecosystem: Environmental > Aquatic > Marine > Oceanic > Sediment | place: near...
CTTCAGCGCGCCAAGGGGACTGGGACGGCATCTCAAACAGGATTCTAGAACTATCGGCGACTGGCTCGCAAGCGTGGGTCGAAGTCATCTACGAAGGCGACGAAGTCATTGGAGACCTGCGCGAACGTCTGGAGGCCGTCATCACTGGCACTCAGATGGAAATCCTGCGGGTGAAGAACAACCGCATTATCGACCGCGTGCTGGGACAAATGCATGTAGAGGAGACGCTGGATGATCTCAATGTAGACGACGTGTTCGAACGATGCCTAACAGCACATGGAGTGCCTGAAGATCAGCGGCCGGAATTGCTGCGCGCCTACCAGGAAACGCTCTTGTCTCTCTATGAAGACGACATGCAGGCAGATTAGGGAGGCTGTCGATGAGGATACTAAAGGTGCGTTTCAAGAATCTGAATTCACTGGTTGGCGAATGGGAGATCAACCTGACGCATCCCTCGTTCACGTCCGATGGCATATTCGCTATCACAGGTCCGACCGGCGCGGGAAAGACGACGATCCTGGATGCCATTTGCCTCGCCCTCTACGGGCGGACGCCTCGCCTGAACAAGGTCACCAAAAGCGGGAATGAGATCATGTCCCGTCAGACCGGTGAATGCTTTGCCGAGGTGACGTTCGAGACGCAAACGGGTCGTTTCCAATGCCACTGGAGCCAGCACCGAGCACACAAGAGATCGGATGGCGAACTCCAGGCCCCCAAACACGAGATTGTCAATGCCGATTCAGGTGAGGTTTTCGAGTCTAGGATTAAAGGTGTCGCTGACAAGATCGACGCGACTACGGGCATGGATTTTGATCGTTTCACCCGGTCCATGCTGCTGGCCCAGGGTGGCTTTGCCGTGTTCCTCCAGGCTGCGCCTGATGAGCGAGCCCCGATCCTAGAGCAGATAACGGGCACAGAGATATACAGCCAGATATCCATCCGTGTCCATGAACGCCAGCGTGAAGAGAGGGAGAAGCTGAACCTGCTTCAGGCCGAAACATCAGTCATTGTGATTCTGGATCCGGAACAGAAAGAAGAGATTGGGCAGGAACTAGAGGCAAAGCAAACAGAAGAAACAGACCACACCGGCAAACTTGCCGAAACGGGGAATGCTATTGCGTGGCTGATCGCCATTGATGGGTTGAAGAAGGAAATCACCATTCTGTCAGAGGAAGCGGTTCAGCTGCAGAGCGATATAGAGGCTTTCAGACCAAAACGTGCCGGACTTGACCGCGCTATGAAGGCAGCGTCACTGGAGGGTTCGTATGCAACGCTCACAGCAATCCGACAACAGCAGTCAGATGATCAGGCGGCCCTGAAAACCGAGGAAGAAGCTCTGCCTGAACTGGAAACGTTCGCCAAGGAAGAAGCCGAATCACTCGAGTCAGCTGAACGGCAAACCCTCAGCGCGAAAGAGGAACTAAGAGCTGCTGCACCACTCATTCGGGAAACTCGCTCCCTCGACCAGAAGCTTGCCGCACAAGAAAAGGTTATTTCGGAACGTGAAGACAGCTGCAATGAAGATGCGGCAAAGATTGATTCCGCCAAACAGGCCCAAAACAAAGTGCTGGATAAACGCACTTTGGCTGAAGGAGAACTGGAACTTGCTGACGGCTATCTCAAGGAACATACACAGGATGAATGGCTGATAAGCGGTCTGGCCGGTATTGAAGAGCAACTGGGCAGCCTACTCTCCAAACAGAAAGAGATTGCTCAAGAAGAGGCCGATCACAAGAAGGCTGACTCGGCTCTGGAACTGGCGACAAAGAAACTCGGCGATTGCACAAAGCAATGCGGCACCTGCAAGCAGGAACTGGCGGACGCGTCAATAACCCTCAAGCAAGGCGAAGATGCTCTAAATGAGCTCCTGGGTGATCTGCTATTGCGTGAATACCGCACAAAGAAGGAAACCCTGCTTCGCGAAATGGCTTCTCTGTCAAAGATTGCGGAGCTTGAAGACCAGCGGGCCAAACTGGAGGATGGCAAGCCCTGTCCACTCTGCGGGGCGGAAGAACACCCTTTTGCGGAGGGCAATGTTCCTGTGCCCGATGAAACCGAAAAAGAGATTGAGGCACTCACCAAACTGATTGCCAAGGCTGAGGATCTGGAAGCCGCCATCAAACAACTTGGAAAAGCTGAGGTTGCTGCACGTGATAACCTGACGGACAGAGAAAAACTGGAAGCAACCGCAGCGAATAATGAGAAGGCCGCCGAGAAAGCCCTTGCCGAGTTGGAGCATAGCTTGGGAACGATTCGAGCTGATTTTGCCGAATTGAAACAGGCTGTATCTGCTAAACTCCAGCCATTTGGCATTATGGAAATTCCCGATGACGATGTTTCGTCACAGCTTGAATCACTCAAAGAACGTCTGAATGCATGGCAGGCTCAAGTCAAGAAAAGGACTGAAATCGATAAACAGATTGCAGATCTCAACAGCGAGCTGAAGCGCCTGGATGCGGTTATCGAAACTCAAAGTGATGCCTTGAGTGAGAAACAGGAGCGTCTGGAGACCGTGAGAAAGGAGCATACTGCTGGTAGTGACGAGCGGATAGGATTGTATGGTGATAGAAAACCTGACGATGAAGAGCTTCGGCTGAACACGACTGTTGCCGATGCTGAGAAAGCAGAAAGGAAGGCGAGAATCCGGCACAGTGAGCAGCAGCAGAAATTGAACACCACAAAGACTCATGTTGAATCCCTGAAGAAGCGCATTGACCAATGTGATCCAGAACTGAAACAGTCGGCAACCGATTTTACTACAGCGCTTGAATCGGCCGGTTTCCGGGATGAAGAACAGTTTCTTGAAGCCAGGCTAACAGCTGAGCAGCGGGACGCCCTGTCCGCAAAAGCAAAGGCACTGGACGATGGTCAAACCGATCTCAAAGCTAGACAAAAGGATCGTGAAACGCGCTTGGCCACGGAAACAGCCAAGAAGGTTACGGACAAACCCCTTGAGGAACTGGAACCGCAATTCAACGAGTATGAAGAATCTCTGAAACTGCTGCGCGAAACCATTGCCAATCTTAAACATAAGCTAAGCGAAAATGCAGCTGCCGAAAAGCGGGCAAAGGAAAAGCAGACGGCCATAGAGGCTCGGAAGATAGAGTGCCGCAGGTGGGAGGATTTACACGAGTTGATTGGCTCTGCAGACGGGAAGAAGTACCGCAATTTTGCCCAGGGACTTACCTTCGAGATGATGATTGGCCATGCCAACCGCCAACTGCTGAAAATGAACGATCGCTATCTGCTGGTCCACGATGATGCTCAGCCGTTGGAGCTCACCGTGGTTGACAACTACCAGGCGGGCGAGATTCGGACTACGAAGAACCTTTCCGGTGGCGAGAGCTTTATCGTCAGCCTATCGCTGGCGCTTGGGCTGTCTCACATGGCCAGCAAGAATGTCCGCGTGGATTCGCTTTTCCTGGATGAAGGCTTCGGAACGCTGGATGAGGAATCCCTCGATACCGCTCTGGAAACGCTTGCGGGCCTGCAGCAGGATGGCAAGCTGATCGGCGTAATCTCGCACGTGCCTGCTCTCAAGGAGCGCATTAGCACACAGATCCAGGTGACTCCTCAAACGGGCGGGAGAAGTGTGATGGAAGGGCCAGGTTGCAGTCAGCGAGACGGAGATTGAACGGCCAGCTTTCGGAACTAGTCGCTTTCCGGCATGACGTAAGGGGACCGCAGAGACTAGAGCTCTGTTCTTGGATTCCCGACGAGCTAAGGCGTGGGGTGAGGCTTTCGTTCTTGAATTCGCGATCAAGCTGAGAAGCCCAAAGCAGTCTCTCGTCTTATCGAAGGCACAATGGCGCGGTTCCCACGTTTGTAGCTGCCTACCAGCAGCAGAACTAAGCCGCCTTTGCCTCCAGCTCTTCCCAGCAAGCATAGAGCGCAGCCACGCGGTCTTGGGATTCTTGCTGCTCTGCATGCAGCTCGACCAGCTTGATGTGATCGGGGATTCGGTAGACACCCAAGAATCCCATAGCGGATTGGCGTCTTCGAGAGCAGCTTGAACGAGAGTCAACCCTTCCTCAGCTGCCATGACGCTTTCTTCCATGGCTCCCAGCTCTTTCTTCTCGTGATAGGTCAGTCTGGCAGGTTTCGGCTTGCCCGCTTCGGGGGCAGTACGCTTCACAAACATTCCCAAATCGGGTATGCTCCTTCCCAATATGGGTACGATATCTGAGCACGCTTCTTCTGGTCTTGCTGGAGCGCTATTCTCGCCTGTACAGCAGAAGGTCCTCGGCTTGTTGTTCGGCCAGCCCGGCCGCCGATTTCAGAGCGCTGAACTCATCCGACTTGCCAATAGCGGCACGGGTGCCGTGCATCGACAGCTTCGCCGCTTGGAAGACGCCGGATGGGTAACGGTATCCCGAATCGGGAACCAGAAACACTACCAGGCCAACGAAGCATGCCCAGCGTTTGATGAGCTGAGGGGTCTGATTGCCAAGACCGTTGGTCTTGTGCAACCTATCCGCGCTGCGCTGGAGCCGCTGTCTGAGGACATCTCTGTCGCCTTCATCTACGGATCGATCGCCAAGGGAGAAGCACACGCTGAAAGCGATATCGATCTGTTGATCGTCTCAGCAACCTTGGGGCTTGCCGATCTGTACGAGCATCTGCAGGAGGCGGAATCCACGTTGGGTCGGTCCGTGAGTCCGAACATCATGACGCCTGCAGAATGGAGGAAGAGGCGTCAAGTGCCAGACTCATTCGCGGAACGAGTCGCCTCACAACCCCATCTTTTTGTTGTCGGAGGTGAGAATGAGCTCGACTGAGCTAGATCGGCTTGTAGGACCACGCGGACTCAAGCGCGAGCCTCCTTCAAGAACGGAATTCGAGGGATTGGTTCATTCGGGCAAGGTGCGACTGGAAGACGCTGGGAACGAGAACCTATCATTGGAGAGCAGATTCGATCTTGCTTACAACGCCGCTCATGCGCTGGCCCTTGCTGCGCTTCGCCGATTGGGCTATCGATCCTCCAACCGACATCTTGTGTTTCAAGCACTTGCACATACAGCCAGCCAACCCGCGTCAGTATGGCGTGTACTGAGCAAGTGTCATGAAAAGCGAAATCTGTCCGAGTATGAGGGATTGATCGACATCAGCGCGCGACTGCTTGATGACCTTCTTCTGGCTGCACGCGCCGTTTGTGACTCTGTCACCGCCTTGCCGCCTCCGGATAAGCAGCCCTCAAATGCCGAGGCGAAGTAGGATCCCTAAGACACCTTTGCTTCTAACTCTTCCCACCGCGCATATAGCTCATCAACTCGTTTCTGAGCTTCTTGCTGCTCTGCATGTAGCTCAACCAACTTGATGTGATCGGCGGCAGCATTGGCTTCGTCCAGCGCTGTTTGAATGCGAGCAAGCTCGCCTTCAGCAGCCAGAATGGTCTCTTCCATGGCGGCAAGTTCTTTCTTCTCGTGATAGGTCAGCTTGACACGTTGAGGCTCTAGTACTTCAGGAGTAGCTTCTGGCTTCGCCTCTTCAACAGGTGTGCGTTTCTCGCTGTTGCGCTTGTCAGCTTCCATCCATTGAGCCACGCTGGCATAGTTACCCCATTCGCCATTCCCATGCAGTCCGATGAGGTCGGTACAGACACGATCGAGCATGTGGCGATCATGCGTGATCAGAATGACGGCTCCCGGGAAGTCGATGAGCGCCTGTTCGAGCACTTCGATGGAGCGAATGTCCAGGTCGTTGGTGGGTTCGTCGAGCATGAGGACGTCAGCAGGCTCGCGCATCATCATCGCCATCAGCACGCGTGCCTTCTCTCCACCTGACAGTTCGCCTACAGGCATGACGAGTTGATCGACTCGAAATCCGAATTGCTTGGCCCAGGCGGCCACGTGCGTCGATCGTCCCAAGAACGAGACATTGTCACCTTGGGGTGCCAACGCACGTCTGAGAGTTACCGTCAGGTCCAGTTGATCGCGCTGTTGATCAAACAGAGCAACACGAAGGTCGGTTGCATGTTTGATCGTGCCTGCATCTTGTTCGATGAGTTCTCCCAAAACCTTGAGAAGCGTGGTCTTACCGCTGGCATTGTTACCCGCAATACCCAGCCGCGTTCCTCGGCGAACGTGGGCATCCAGCTCAGAGAACAACAACGAACCGCCGAGCGTCTTCTCCAATCCCACGCCAGTAATCAGCTCGTGCGTCCTTCGACCACTGGCACTGAAGTCGATGTTGACTTCGTCTGTCCCTTGGTATCGGCGATTGGCTTCGGATAGCTGATCGATTTTGCTATGGGCGGCATCGATCCGATAGCCGGCTTTGCTGGATCGTGCCTTGGGACCCCGGCGAAGCCATTCCACTTCTCGCCGTACTTCATTGGCAAGGGCGCGACGCTCGTGATCCAACTCCTGCAGGAACGTCTCTCGCTTTTCCAGGAAATCGGAGTAGTGGCCGTTGACACTGAAGACTCCGTCCGGATACCGAGGATCGATCTCCACGATGCGATCGGTCACCCGCTCGAGGAAGTAGCGATCGTGCGAGGTAAGGATGAAAGCGAACTTGGCACGCTTCAGGAAACGCTCCAGCCAGTCGATGCCGGCAAGATCGAGATGGTTGGTCGGCTCGTCCATCAGCAGCAGATCGGGCTCCTGCACAAGATGACACCCCAGTGCCAGGCGTTTCCGCCATCCTCCGGAAAGCGTGTCTACGGGCGCTCCGGGACGATCGAAGCCCAACCGTCTCAGCATCTTGCGAGCACGAATCAGCGGCTCATGCTCCTCCATCGGAAGATCGCTCAGAGCGGCAAGGATCGCGCTCTCGGCCGTCGCGTCGACAGGAAAGACATCGACCTGCGGGATGTAGGCGATGTGAGCTTCGTTGCTGCGATCCACGGTCCCGGAGTCCGGAACTTCCTCCTCGGACAGAATGCGCAGCAGCGTGGTCTTCCCGGCGCCATTGGGGCCAATCAGCCCCACCCGCTCGTTGGGCTGGAAGGTGATGGACAAGTCCTCGAACAAGGGGTGCGAGGCGTAGGTCTTGCTCAGGTTTCGCACAGATAAGATCGCCATTGAGTCTTCTCCTCAGCCTAGCAGCGTGATGATCCCATGATCTCACAATCCGCCCGCGAATGCAGGGCGGGAGAGGTGTGCATCGATCAGTCGAAGAGATTGCGATTTCGAAACGGAGCTAGCGCAAATCGACTGAAAGCGCGAGACCTGGTCAGCCAGTTGATGCGAACACCTGTCTTCTCGTTCTCAAGTACTCGCCTGGCAATCCATGGCGTGACTGTTTCCACTCGATCTGCCAGGATATTGAAGATGCGCTTGGCTCTGGGCCAGTCGGGGCTATTGCGATCAAGACCGTCCATGATCAGATCGGTGATTACCATCCCTGGACTGATGGCTCCAACGATCAGTGGCGTGTCTTTCGCCTCAAGAATAAGGGCATCTGTGAAGTAGCGAACGGCAGCTTTTGTGGTTCCATACAACGCTGTGCCGGCTACGTGTCGACCTGCACTGCCTAAGCCTTCGAGGTTGTAGATGGCGCCATGTCCCTGCTTAAGCATCTCCGAGATTGCCACGCGCGCGCCGTGCATGGTGCCAAGGACATTGGTGTCAACGATGGCCCGTGTGCGATCGATGGTTTGCTCCCAAGGGCTTTGCTGTGGATGGCTGATGCCGGCGTTGTTGATCCAAACATCCACGGTGCCCAAGGCTTCCACGGAATGGTCCCATAGCGCTTGCACATCTTCGCAGTTCGTTACGTCACAAGGGATGCCGACAACCCGCGATGGATCATATTGCGCTGCCAATGAAGCACGAGCCGAGTCGACACTCTCATCGAATCGACCGCTGACGACGATCGAACAACCCAACTCAAGAAACGCCTTGGCCAAACCGAACCCAATACCACGTGTGCTACCTGTAGTGACGATTGTCTTCATATCCCTCCAGATTTCACTCTACAGCGCAATCCTGCAGCTTGCCAGCCGCTTCTTCACAAAGCTCTTACACGCATTGAGAGCTGCCGCTGTATGCCGGCCGATGAATGTGTCGCGAAGGTGTGGGCAACTGCATTCGGATCGCAAGAAGGAATAGCCTCGTCATGAATCCGGTGTCCACCACAGTCGTATCTGACGTTCCAACTCAATCTTGCTATGATTGAGCAAATCGCATGATCGGAGCCGCAGATCAATGGACGTCATCGCAACTGACCAACGGATTCGAGGCTTGAAAAGCTTGATCGGAAACACGCCCCTGTTAGCCATTGATTACTCGTTCGCCGGGGAACAGCGTACCCTCTACGCGAAGGCCGAGCACCTCAACATGACGGGAAGCATCAAGGATCGAATGGCCTTTCACATCATTGAGGAAGCGTACGCCAAGGGCTTTCTCGAACCAGGCGACAGGATCATCGAAGCGACCAGCGGCAATACGGGCATTGCGTTTTCGGCCATCGGCAAGGCTCTCGGTCATCCGGTGACCATCTTCATGCCTGACTGGATGAGCACAGAACGGATCAACCTGATTCGAAGCCTGGGAGCGGAAATTGTGCTTGTGAGCAAGGAAGAAGGCGGATTCCTAGGAACCATTGACAAGGCGGAATCATTGGCCGCCGAATCCGAGCACGCGTTCCTGCCTAGACAGTTTTCAAATATCGCCAATGTCGAAGCCCACTACCTGACGACCGGCCCGGAGATTTGGTGGCAGCTGCGCTTCCGATCCATGCTTCCGGATGCTTTTGTCGCCGGTGTGGGGACCGGGGGAACGATCATGGGGACAGGAGCGTTCCTAAGATCCAAGCATCCGGCGACGCGTTTGCATCCGTTGGAGCCCACCAGTTCTCCCACGCTGTCGACCGGCTGCAAAGTAGGGAAACATTGCATTCAAGGCATCTCCGACGAATTCATCCCCCCTATCCTCGACCTCTCCGGATTGGATGACGTTGTTGATGCCGACGACGGAGACGCCATTCTGATGGCACAGAAGCTATCCGAAGAGTTAGGATTGGGCGTGGGGATCTCTTCGGGCGCCAACTTCATCGGGGCGCTCAAGGTCCAGAACGAATTGGGGCCGGATTCCGTCGTCGTAACTGTCTTCTCGGATGACAACAAGAAGTACTTGTCCACAGACTTACTGCGCGAAGAGCCCGTTCAGAAGGATTACCTATCTCCGCAAGTCGAGTTGCATTGTTTCCGGGCGCTCAAACGGGTATGCCGCACCTGTTGTGATCCGATGGAATGTGCGAAAGCCGAGGGCGACCACATCAATCGGGAAGATCCGCTGCCTCATTGCCCACGACGCGCATAGCCCGGAGAAGAACCACATTTACTTCAATGCCGCCTGTCCTTCGAACGCCCTGTGGGGAGACAGTTCATCGAGGATCGTCCGGTCATCTTCGGTGAGATCGTCCCGCACGATACGATCGATCACTTCTCCCAGCCCCGGACCAAGCATGAATCCATGCCCGCACAACCCGACAGCCATGAGATAGCCCTTCACTTCTTCCGACCATCCGACCAACGGAGCCCCGTCGGGCGTCATGGGATAGAGGCCGCGCCACGTTCGTCGCACGCGCAATCCAGTCAATCGTGGAACGAGTTCGATCATGCGTCTGGACACGATGGGCAGGAATTCCGATGTCTCACGACAATCGAGTCCCTCGATCAGTGGTTTCGGGGTCAATGCGAACACGACCTGCCCGGTGGCCAGCTGGAAGAAGTAGCAGTTGGAGGATCGATCGGTCGGCCGAATATCCACCACCATCGGCTTCAGGAACGGGGCCACCGGTTCGGTGATGCCGCCTTCGTGAGAGTCGGGGATGACCGGGTGATTGAGCCCGACCATTCGACCGATCTCCGAAGCCCATGCCCCGGCGGCATTGATCACGATGGGGGCACTATGCTGCCCACGATCCGTCGTGATTCCGCACACGCGGCCGGCACGGACATCGACGTTCGTGACCGATTCGTGGAACCGGAACTTGGCACCTTCGTTGAGGGCTTGTTCGTACATCGCATGTCCGAACAGCAGAGGAGAGCAATGGCCATCTGACGCAGAGAAGGTTCCGCCGCGCAACTCAGTTGGGTTCAGTGATGGAATCTCAGACAACAACCGATCGGACTCCAGCCAATCGATGTCAAGTCCCTCAGCTCTCTGCGTCTCCAGCAATCCTTTGAGAATGTCAACCTCCCGCTGCCGATAAGCAACAAAGGAATATCCGCCCGTCGCCCATTCGATGTCTTCGCCATAGGTTGAATGCCAAGTTGACGCGATTTCGCGCGAGCGAAGACAGATTCGGATCTTGGCGGGTTCGGAATGGGTGGCGCGAATGCCTCCGATGGCGGTCTTGTTCGATCCCTGCCCGGGGCTGGCCAGCCTGTCGACCACAAGGACATTCAAACCCGATCTTGCCATAGCCCAAGCCGCCGGGACCCCCACACTTCCAGCCCCGACAATGATGACGTCGTATGCTCGATTCGCCATCCCCTAATCGCCATCCTCTCGGCACTTCGACTGGCCGTCAGACAGCTCCACGTCGTCAACACGAGAAGGCAATGACGTTGCCTTCTCGTACGAACCCGCAGACGAACCCTGCGGGTTCGCGTTCGCATTCACTCCAGCAAAGGTTCCGAGTGGCACTTCCACGAACAGAGGCCGAGGGACGTTCTCCGTGACCCCTTCCATGAGAACGCCGCACTCGCGGAACAATTGCAGGATCAGGGCTTGGCATGTCTTGCCTCCGCATGCCCCCATGCCGGCCCGCGTTAGGGTCTTGATTTCGTTCATGTCTCGGTAACCACTACGAATGAGATCGCGGACTTCACCGGCGGTCACACGTTCGCATCGGCAAGCAATGTCCCCATCAGGCAACGGTTGCACCACCTCGGAAAGGGATTGCCCGACCCAGGGTGCCTGCACTCGGATGCCGGCAATTTTCTCGGCGATGTTTCGCGGCGCTTCAACCTTGACCAGCGCCGTTCGATCGTTGCTGGGAATGCGCACAACCTCGCGCACCGGCACTTCACCCAGGACTTCACCGGCAACGTCCATCACTACAACCGGCTCGCCGGCTCGTATTTCGGTTTCACCGAACTCGAAGGGGATCGTCACCGTAGGTGCCGCCGCGTCTTGCCGTGCATCGAGCAGCGTGATGGCCAATCCCGGACAAATGGTTACGCACTTCATGCAGCCGATGCAGGTCTTTCCCGTGTCGCCTGCGATGTGCTGGGGAATCTTCCGGATGTCGGATTCGTCAATGTGGATCAAGCCATTCGGACACACCGACGCACAAGGATTGCAGGGAATCTCTTGCGCGCAGTGTATGACTGGGAACGCGAGCCCAGCTTTGCTGGGCTCGTTTGGAGTTTCGCTTTCGCGAAACTCATCATTAGTGGAGCTGTAGTTCCTTAGAGTTTCACTATCGTGAAACTCCTGGCTGGTTCTGACTTCCACGTGTGAGTCATGACGGTCGATCGTTCTTCCGGGGCGGGATTTGAGGATTTCGGCCGTTCTTGCCCACTCCTCGGGAACGGGTTCGTCCGTCGCCCCGAGTTCCAACGCGATCTGTCGACCGGCAATGCGTCCCGAGAAGATGGCGGCTGAGGCTTCGGCGATCTCTTCGGCGTCCCCGGCGGCAACCACCGGCAGCCCGAATCTCCGTGCCGCATGGGTGAACTCGTCAACCGGATCCAGCCCCACGGCGATCAACACGGTGTCGCACTCGAACGTACATTCCGTGCCCGCGATGGGGCGGAAATCACCATCAATCCCGGCAATCGTGACCGACTCCACACTGTCGATCCCGTTGGCGGAAAGAATCGTGTGTGAGGTGTAGATAGGCACGCCCATTCGTGCCAACTTGTCACGATGGACCTTGTACCCTCCGCATTCGGACAGTGCTTCCACCAATCCAACGACATCGATCCCCGCCTGCAAGGCGTGGTAACCGGCAATCAGTCCTACATTGCCGCCTCCCACAATGAAGATTCGCTCGGAAGCCTTCACCAAATCGCGATTGACCAACGTTTGGAAAGCGCCTGCGCCATAAACGCCCGGCAAGGTGTTGCCCTGGAAGACCAGCGCTTTCTCCCGCGCCCCGGTGGCCGTCAACAGGATCCTTGGCCGAATCAGCACATAGCGATCGTCTTTCAACACGCCGACCGTGCGATCACTGAATACGGCGAGGGCCATACTGCTCGCCCACACACGAATACTTTCCAGTTCGCGGACGCGCGTCGCAAGTCGCGCGCAGATGTCAATGCCACGTGTTCCCGCGTAGACGGCGTCGATCGAGCCAAAGAACCGGTGGGTTTGCAGCACGAGCTTACCACCCAGTCGGCCCTTGTCATCGACAAGGAGGACATCAACCTTCGAGCCCGCCAATTCGAGAGCGGCCGACATGCCTGCCGGTCCGCCTCCGATGATCAGAACGTCCACATCGACGGTTTCCGTTTCCCCCATTGCCGGGACCTCAGAGTTCTTGGGTAGTACAGGAAGCCCTTTCATCGATTCGACGATCATGTTCGGAGCCGCCAGCGTCATGCAGGCCTTCACGGGCTTGCCATCTGCGATCACCATGCACTGGGAGCACTGACCGTTGGCGCAGAAGATGCCCTGAGGAGAACCGTCCTTGGGATGCCGCCCGAACACACGAATTCCGGCCGCAAACAGAGCGGAGGAAATCGTTTCCGCCGGAAGCGCCTCAATCCGCCTCCCATCGAACATGAACGGAAAGGGCTCACCATCGATGGAGTTCAGGATTGGGTGTCTTGTGATGCGTGCCATCTATGAAGAGTCCTTTCCGACGTTGGCTTTCGGCTTCCGCGGTGGAATCTCGATGAATCGCTGTGTGACCGCCATCAACACATCGGCGCCTTCGACAGCCGATGTTCGATAGCCATGCGATTGCGATGCCGCCACACGATAGCTGTCTCCTGCCGTCAATTCGTATTGCTCATCCTGCACATTGAGCACGAGCGATCCGCGAAGGACGTAGCCGAACTCCTGTCCTTCGTGCGAGGAACCTTGCTGGTCGCAATGGGGAGGAAATTCGGCGATCAGGAGTTCCTCAATGGGCAAATCGGGCAATTGCCCCGACAAATAGCGATAGGTGATCGCGGATCCTCCGATCTGAATATGTAATTGCTGATCGGCTCTCGTTACAGCCGACGGCGCTTCTCCGATGGGGCGGCTGCTGGAAAACAGCGATTCAATAGGAACGCTCAGTGCCTGACAGATCGCAGACAGCGACACGATGGACAGGGTGGTCAGATCGCGTTCTACCTGGGAGAGAAAGCCGATAGACAAGCCGCTCTTGGAGGCCAATGCTTCCAAGGTCCAGCCCCTTTCCTTGCGCACGGCACGGAGTCTTGCGCCGATGTCATCCATGAGACCTTCAGTATATCGAAACTTCTTTTCGAAATTCAACGCTTCGAGGATTGCCGCGCGATGAGCCGAAAAGGTTCGTGGAGAAGGCGTTGGGAAGTAGTTACACTGGTGGCCACCGTAGAGGAGGAAGCATGAGTATGTCCCCTTTACAAAGCAGCAACTTCCACCACCGAACTCGCAGAGTTCGCAGAGGATACTCTAGAGACCTCAACATCAGATTTCAGTGATCTTTGCCCTGTCTGCGGTAAAATGATTGGAAGTAGGATTTGAACCTGCAATTGAGCGACTACAAATGTCTGCGCAACAGGTTGTCTAGAGGAGGAAGCATGGAGAAACGGCGGCTTGAGTTCTTTAAGAAATACATGGCTACGATCTGCCCGACGGGGTATGAGGAAGAGGCATCTCGCGTTTGGTGCGAAGAGGCTGGGCAATTCGCGGATCGAACCTGGGTCGATCTGCACGGAAACGCCTTTGCCGTCGTTAACGAGGGGGGCAGCCCTCGCATTATGTTGGCCGGTCACGCCGACGAAATCGGCCTGCAAATCAGCTACATCGACAAGGAAGGGTTCTTATTCTTCTCCGGACTCGGCGGCTGGGATCCGCAGATCCTTCCCGGACAACGCGTCCGCATTAAGACCGATTCGGGAATCGTTCTCGGAGTGATCGGCCGCAAGCCAATCCACCTCCTCAATTCCGAAGAGCGCAAGAAGGTTGTGAAGCTGGAAGATCTATGGATCGACATCGGAGCCAAAGACAAGAAAGAGGCATGCGAAGTCGTAGCTGTCGGTGACGCCGCCGTATTGGACTACGACTTCACCGAACTACGTAACGGACTCGTGGTGGGACGGGGATTGGATGACCGCGTAGGAGCCTTTACGGTTCTGGAAGCGGCGCGGCTGGCCAAGGAAATGAATCCCAAAGCAGCCATTTACGCTGTCGCCACAGTGCAAGAAGAAATCGGCACGCGCGGCGCCACCACCGCGGCTTACGGTATCGATCCGAAAGTCGGAATCGCCGTCGACGTCGGATTTGCCACTGACACTCCTAGGTTGGAATCGGAAAAGAAGCGAGTCGGCGAAGCCGACATGGGCAAGGGCCCCATTGTCACCCGAGGACCGAATATCAACCCCAAGCTGTTCCGTCTGCTCTTGGCCGCCGCCGAAGCTAACGATATTCCGTATCAAGCCAAGGGCTATCCCCGTCCAACGGGAACCGATGCACGTGCCATCCAAATTGCGCGTGCCGGTGTGGCTACAGGGCTGGTCGGAATTCCCAGCCGCTATATGCATTCACCCTCGGAAGTCGTCCACTTGGACGATATCGAGAACGCCGCCCGTCTGATCGCTCACACCGTCGCCCTGATCGACGACGACACAGATCTGATTCCGGGCTAGCTCGTTCACGATCGCAAATGGATGTAGCGTCGCAACCTGTGTGCGACGCTCTCTCCGTCTTCGTTTTGCGTGGCTCAGCCTCATCTGCTACAGTTATAGCGTTGCTGGGGAGCTCATTACTGGGCTGAGAGGAGGATAACCCTCGACCCGTTGAACCTGATCTGGGTAATGCCAGCGCAGGGATACTCAACGAGTCCAGCCGTGCCGCTCATTGGCGCGACAAACGGATTCGCCATGTCCTGCTCTTGATTCAAATACGCATGACTCCTCATGAGGAGAAATGGCTGAACGTGCGATACTCATTCTGGCAAACGGCGACTGGGGCGGGGATGAGGATCTCAAGCGGTTGTATGAGTTGGTTCAAAACACCGATCACATCGTAGCAACAGACGGTGCATTGGACCGCGCCATCGAACGCGCCATCGAAGTGAATACGTTGATCGGCGACTTGGATTCGCTGGCCGATCCAACCCGACTCGAAGACCGATTTCCCAACATGGAGATCCTCCGATATCCAGCAGAGAAGGATTGGACGGATCTGGAGTTGGCGGTTGATTGGGCCTTGGAGAGGTCGCCGATGTCCATCGCCGTGTTCGGTGCAACCGGAGGCCGCATCGATCACACCATGGCCAACCTGGCTTTGCTCGAGAAGGGACTGCATTCGGGAATTCCCATCGAGCTGATCTCGGGGAACGAATCGGTTCGTTTGATCCAAGGAAACTTGACCATCGACAACGCCGAAATCGGAGACCGCGTATCGCTTATTCCCATCTCGTTGTTCGTCACGATTAGTACACAGGGACTGAAATATCCCCTTACCAGCGGGAAGCTGTTTCGGGGGAAAGGCCGTGGCATGTCCAACGTCGTTGAGAGCACGCCCGTCAGCGTGAATGTGGAGTCCGGCGTACTGGCGGTGGTGCATGCGGCCAGTACGTTGAAGGACCCGTGACGTGTCAATCCCTCGCAGTAAAGACCGATTCCGATTGGGTTGGCTGAGTCGCGAGCCGGTACGTTGGGCCGTAAGCCTGGCAGTCTTCTTCGCCGCTTGGTATGCCGTTATCTGGGTCTTCCGATTCCCCGAATACATCTTGCCGGCGCCGGCCACGGTTGCTCGGATTCTTTGGCGAGACAGCGAATTGTTGTTCGAACACGCCCTGATGACGATCTTCGAGTCGGTCACCGGGCTGTCGCTCGCCCTGTTGATCGGAGTGGCCGTGGCTCTCGTCATGCACACCTCGCGCATCACCCGGTATGTGACCTATCCACATCTCGTCCTGCTGCAAGCCATCCCGTTGATTGCCGTCGCTCCGCTCGTCATCGTCTGGTTTGGATTCGGTCCCCTGGCCAAGATCCTGGTGGTCGCCTTCGTGTGTTTCTTTCCTATCGCCGTCAACGCTTTCGAAGGGTTCCGGTCGGTGGACCCGTCCTATCGAGAATTGCTGGACACGTTCGGCGCCTCGCGATGGGCTCGCTATCGACACCTATACATTCCTGCCTGCGTGCCCGGAATTCTTTCCGGAGCAAAGATCGCGGCCACCTATAGCGTGCTGGGAGCAGTCATTGGGGAATGGTTGGGCGGCTCAACGGGGATCGGCGTGTACATGACCAGGGCGCAGCGATCTTTCCGCAACGATCGATTGTTCGCCGCTATCGTGATCGTGATGGTGATGAGTTTCGGACTGTTCAAGATCGTCGAGTCTGTCGGCGATTTCGTTACACCATGGATAAGGAGGAAGGGACATGAGTAAACGCGCACTTGGGCTAGTCATTGCTGTTTGTTGGGCGATTTGGAGCGGTGCTACCGTTCTGGCTGATGAAACCGTCAAGATCGCCCTCGACTGGACTCCGAATACGAACCACACGGGAATCGTGGTGGCCCAACAACTGGGATACTTCGCCGAGGAGGGGTTGTCCGTCAAGATCGTTCAGCCGGGACCGACAATGTCCATTCAGTTGGCTGCCAGCGGGCAATGTGAATTTGCCGTTTCCATGCAAGAATACGTCACCATGGCGCGCGCGCAGGGCGTGCCGGTTGTCTCCATCGCAGCTGTGTTCCCGCACAATACATCCGGATTCGCCGCGCCGTCCGAGCTCGGCGTGCTTTCACCGGCCGACTTCGAAAACCTTCGCTATGGAGGATGGGGAAGCGACCTGGAAGCAGTGATGATTCGCACGGTCATGGAGCAGCACGGAGGCGACTTCGAGACTGTCGAGATATTCACCTTGGGCATGCTCGATTTTCCAACGGCAGTAAGACGTGATTTCGCGGATTTCTTTTGGATTTTCTACGGTTGGGAAGGCATCCGTGCGCAGCTCCAGGGCATCGACTTCATCTACATACCGCTCACCGAACTGGCAGATGTGCTCGACTACTACACACCAGTCATCGTGACCTCCGAGGCGATGATATCCGATGCCCCCGAGATCGTCGCTCGATTCACGCGTGCACTTGCTCGCGGCTACGTTTACGCAGCACTACAACCGGAAGCAGCTGCCAGCATGTTGCTGGCGTTTGCTCCGGAGCTGGATGCGGAGCTAGTCCGTGCTTCGCAGATTTGGTTGTCCGGGCAATCGGAAACCGACCTCCTGCAGTGGGGACATCAGGAACCTGAAACATGGGAGCGATTTGCAGCTTGGGCCTTCGAGAACACGCTGATCGAGAACGCCATCGATCCACTGGCTGCATTCACCAATCGGTTCCTTCCTGCGCAGGAGTAAGCGTGAGTACAGCTCTCAAGGTCACGGGCCTTGCAAAACGATTCGGGGATCTTGAGGTTCTCCGTGACATCGATTTCACGCTCGGCGAGGCCGAATCCCTCGCCATCCTGGGGCCTTCCGGCTGTGGAAAGACGACGCTTCTACGGATCCTGCTCGGTTTGGAAGCGGCCGATGCGGGTTCTTTCTCCCCCACCCTCGACCGCACCGGGTATTTGCCGCAAGGCAGTCTGTTGTTCCCCTGGAAACGCGCGATGGAAAACATCGAGCTCCCCATGCAACTTCAAGGGTTGGCTCGAGAGGAGCGCAGATCAAGGATTCGTTCTCATCTGTCCATTTTCGGACTCGAAGGATTCGAGTCATCCTACCCATTCGAGCTTTCGGGCGGCATGCGGCAACGTGTCGCCCTGTTGCGAGCCGTGATGGCGGGAGCCCGCACACTCATTCTCGACGAACCGTTCGGAGCGCTGGACACCGTAACCCGGCATCGGCTGCAAGACTGGCTGGTCGGAGTGATCGATCAGTTGGCCTGTTCGGTGATCTTCGTTACCCATGACCTGGAAGAAGCCGTAGTGCTTTCTCATCGCGTCCTGGTGTTGTCCGAGCGGCCGGCCTCGATTCTCGGCCGCCTGAAATCTGAGCTCTCTTCACAAGATCGTACAGACAGGATGTCTTCCAAGTTTCTGCATACAAGGAGCGCGCTTGTCGATCTGATCGTCTCCAAGGAATCGCATGCATGACAATCCGTTCGAGACCCGCGCTCCGGAATACGACGCGTGGTACGAGCAGTTTCCCAACCTCTTCCGTTCCGAGATTCTCGCTGTCCGGGCTTTGCTGCCACCTCCAGGGCGATGGGTGGAAGTGGGGGTCGGAACAGGCCGGTTTGCAGCAGAACTGGGCATGCGTTTGGGAGTCGAACCAGCTGACGCGATGGCGGCTCTGGCACGCGACCGCGGCATTGAGGTCATTTGCGGGCGTGCCGAAGCTCTTCCTCTGGACTCTGCGAGCATGGATGCCGTCTTCTTCATCACGACTCTATGCTTCGTGCGGGATCTCAATCTTGCGCTCTGCGAGGCGCGGCGCATTCTTCGTCCGGGAGGATTCTGCATCGTTGCCCTGCTGCCACTGGATAGTCCATTGGGACGAATCACCCATGCCCATGCCTCCGAGGATGTCTTCTTCAAACACGCGCAATTGCGTACGAAGAACGAAATCTTTCGAACTCTTCGGGCCACGGGCTATACCATTCAGCAAACCGTACAAACCTTGCTTGGCTCGCCCGAGGACTTCGATCTTGAGATTCAAACACCGATAAGCGGGCACGACCGTGGGTCGTTCATCGTCATTTGTTCCTCAAGAAACTCCGAGCCATCCCCTTCACCGAAACGACCAGCTTGATCCGAAGCAGCTTCTCGTAACTGAACTTGACTTCTTTCTAGAAGGAGTTGTAGCATCCAGCTATGGAGGCCAAATCAAACTGCTTTCTCATCGTCAATCTCATTGCCGGGCAGGGTCGGTGCAAAGAGCTATTCCCCCAGGTCAAGATGGAACTGGATCGACGCCAGATCCAGTATGACCTGCACTTCACCAACGAGCCTATGGAAGCGGTCGACGTCGCCAAGATGGGAATCGAAGCCGGGTTTTCCCATATCGTAGCCATGGGCGGCGACGGTACCGTCAACGAAGTCGCCAACGGCCTGTTGGGTTCAGATGCAACGTTGGCAGTCATTCCTGCGGGAACAGGAAATGATTTCATCCGCATGCTGGGGATCCCTGGCAATCCGATGCAAGCCATCGACACGCTCCTCGACGGAACTACCCGCACGATAGACTTGGGTCAGGTAGAGGATGATCGCTGCTTCGTCAACGGGTTGGGAATCGGGCTCGATGCCCAAGTCGCCCGCGACGTGCTCAAGATGGAACGGCTGCGGGGAGCTCCCGCCTACATCACGGCGGCAGTGCGGCAGGTATTTCGATTCCACGCCTTCCCTGTGACCTTGTCCACGCCGGAAGAACAGTTTGAACTAACTTGCCTATCGGTGGGGATTGCCAATGGGATCTACGCAGGCGGCGGGTTCAAGCTTGCCCCCAAGGCTGATCTCGATGATGGACTTATCGACATTTCCGCACTCGGTGACTATCCCAAACTGGAGAGGCTCTTCCGTTTGCCCAAGGTGCGCGCCGGGAAACATGTCGATTGGAAGAATGTGACTTATCGACAGGCAAGCGAGGCAACCATCTCTTCTCCCAAGAAGTTGATCGCACATGTGGATGGTGAGCCGTATCGCCTTCCCAGTGACTCGTTTACCGTCCGGGCACTGCCGCAGGCGTTGCGCGTGCTGGTCCCGACTACGTCCGCTTGAATCGTTTGTCCAGTTCGTGCTTGGAGTAGCTGATTTGATGACGCGTCGTCAGCAGACGACGTAGCGTCATCATCTGCGCGACTCCATCGAGGGTCGATCTATGCTCGTTTGAACCGCTTGTCCAGTTCATGCTTGGCGTAGCTGATGATGACGGGGCGTCCATGCGGGCAGGTATAGGGATTTCCCATCTTCATCAGTTCCTCTACAAGTTCTTGCGCTTCCACCAAGGGGATCGGCTCCCCTGCCTTGATGGCGGCACTGCACGCCAGCTGACTGAGCAATCGGTCGTAAAGCGCATCCTTGAGCTCGCCTTCAGCGATCAATACATCCGTCAAGGATTCGGCCATCTCCTGGAACCCGCGCATGGACTGATGATCGGCCAGCGTTTGCGGAAATTCCCGAACGAGGAAAGTTCCGCCACCGAACTCATCAAGCACAAGACCGATTTCCGCCAGCTCGTCCAAGTGGCTGGACAAGATGCCGGCTTGCTCAAAGGACACCTCAATTCGGGCCGGCAGCAGGAACACCTGTCGAACGATTCCGGCAGGCCATTCCTTGCGCAATCGCTCATACAGAATCCGCTCGTGTGCGATGTGCTGATCCACAATATCGAAGCCTTCCGAAGTTTCGACCAGCAGGTACATGTTGTGGATTTGCCCCAACACACGGCGATCTCCATGAAC